>Ga0315285_10000093_pt1 | contig 86547 bp, 67 predicted proteins | sample YL17G09_36_MG_FD_203698 | JGI IMG/M metagenome (GOLD analysis project Ga0315285, IMG submission 203698) | Sediment microbial communities from Yellowstone Lake, YNP, Wyoming, USA - YL17G09_36 | ecosystem: Environmental > Aquatic > Freshwater > Lake > Sediment | place: USA: Wyoming | collected... | reverse complement strand
ACGGCGGGGAGCATGGCCTGCGCAACTACACAGCCCTGGGATCACAAGACCGCAGTGGCTCGTCCGGGGCGGTGGCCAAGATCTTCTGCTGGAGCACTTATCACGCGTTATGGTTAAGCCCATTTATAGGTTTCACCACAAACACCTCGAAGCTGCGGGTGTAGCCGTGGTAGGCGGTTTGATCGGGTATCTGCCCAATCGCGTACTGCGTCAGCGCAACACCGGGGCCCGCTGAAATCAAGCATAATCCCAGCAACAGCCAAGACGCCTGCACTGCGTAGTAAGAAACGCGCGTTTTTTCCATTCCGTGTGTAGTCAACATGACGCCCTCCACATTTTTGGCGAAGAGAAACCCCTGCGCCTTTGACGGTAATACAGGAACCTTTTCAACAAGTCTCGCCCCCCATATCGAATCGGCCTCAACCCCGATTTCTATCAAGGCCCCTCATCGATATTTTCCGGACCAGTAACACTAAAAAAGGATCGCAGCTACTCTAGCTCCACCTTCCCCCCTTGTCAAATGAGGCGCCGATTCTAATACTGAGTGCACGGGAGACGGTTGAAGTGGGAATTGGGACCGTCAACATTACTCGCAGCCAAACTATGTTGACGTAGCGGGATTTTCGCCGGCCGGCAAGACGTTATCTTGCAAGTTGTTATAACCCGGCGAATTCCACTCCCAAGCTGGATGTCGCGGGTTCGAACCCCGTGTCCCGTGCCATTTCTGTTTCCCCGACTTTGCACGGACTTATTCCGCGGGCTGGGGTTCTGCCTGGCCAGTCTCGACCACTTTGCGGCGGCGCCGGAAGAGACTCCGCAACTTTTCCATGTACGTGTAGAACACCGGCGTGATGAAGAGCGTGAGGAGCTGCGAGACGATTAGGCCGCCGACAACGGCGAGACCCAGTGGCCTGCGTGCTTCGGAGCCGGCGCCCATGCCCAGCGCAATGGGCAGGCACCCCATCAGGGCGGCCATGGTGGTCATCATGATGGGGCGGAACCGGATCAGGCACGCCTCGACGATGGCCTCATGGGGCGTGACGTTCTTTTGCCGCTGGCGTTCGATGGCGAAGTCGACCATCATGATCGAGTTCTTCTTGACGATACCGATCAGCATGATGACGCCGACAAGCGCGTAGATGTTAAGGTCCACCTTGAACAGCATGAGCGTGATCAGCGCGCCAACGCCCGCCGCCGGCAGGCCCGACAGGATGGTGATCGGGTGGATGAAGCTCTCGTAAAGGATACCCAGCACGATGTAGATCACGAGCACCGCCATCAGCAGCAGGACGTTCATGCCCTGCATCGAGGATTCAAACGCCTGGGCCGTTCCTTGAAACGAGGTCGTGATCGTGTCCGGCAACACCTCGGCGGCAGCCTGTTTAACCTGTTCGACCGCAACACCAAGGGCCATCCCGGGCCTCAGGTTAAACGAAACCGTAACCGACGGAATCTGGCCGAGGTGCGCTACCGTCAACGGGCCGACGCTTTTCGTTACCGTGGCCAAGGTATCAAGCGGGATGAGCCGGCCACTGTCGGATCGCACGTACAGCATCGACAGGGCGGACGGGTCTTCCTCGTATTCGGGAAGGACTTCGAGGAGCACGCGGTACTGGTTGTTAGGGGCGTAGATGGTCGAGATCTGGCGGGACCCGTAGGCTGTATAGAGGGCGTTTTCCACGGTTTCAGCCGAGATCCCGAGCGAGGACGCCTTGTCTCGATCGATCTCGACGTCGAGTTCCGGGTTCGAGATTTGCAGGTCCGTGGTCACGTCAAGGAACCCGTCGAGGTTTTTGAGCCGGTCTTCGAGCAGCGGGGCGTACTGGTAGAGTTGCACGATGTCCGTGCTCTGCAAGGTGAACTGGTACAGGCTCTTGGTCATTTGGCCGCCAACGCTGATCGAGGGCCGGTTCTGAAGGAATGCACGGATGCCCGGTACCTTCCCCAGGGCCGGGCGGAGTTCCTGAATGAATTCGTCGATGCCCACGCGTTCCTTGCGCGGTTTGAGCCGCATCATCAGCCGGCCCGCATTAACGCCGGTGCGGCCGCCGATGGACGACATGAACGCGTCCACATTGGGATTCTTGCTCACGATGTCGGCCAGGGCCTGTTGCTGCCGGACCATGTCATCGAACGAGATGCCTTGGGCAGCTTCGGTCATGGCCATGGCCTGGCCGGTGTCTTCGCTGGGCAGGAATCCGGTGGGGATATGCGTGAACAGGTAGCCGGTCAGCACCATGAGGGCGACAAGCATTGCCATCGTGCTCAGGCGGTGGCGCATCACGATCAGCAGGCTCCACCGGTAAGTGGCCAGCATCCCGTCGAACACCGCCTCCATAGCACGGTAGAACCGACCATGGCGCTGTTTTTCCGGCGGGCGGAGGAACCGGCTGCACAACATGGGCGTCTGCGTCAACGAAACAAAGCCGGAGATCAGAATGGCCACGCTGATCGTGATGGCGAATTCACGCAGCAATCGGCCCATGATGCCACCCATGAAAAGCACCGGGATAAACACCGCCGTCAAAGACAGCGTCATCGAGACAATGGTGAACCCGATTTCTTTGGAGCCGGCGAACGACGCGGCCATGGGCTCTTCGCCGTTTTCCATATGGCGCACAATGTTCTCGATCATGACGATGGCGTCGTCGACTACGAAACCCACCGACAACGTCAGCGCCATCAGCGAAAGGTTGTCAATGCTGAATCCGAACAGGTACATGACGGCAAAGGTGCCAACCACCGAGAGGATCAAGGCCAGACTAGGGATGACGGTCGCCCGAACGTTCCGCAAAAACAGGAATATCACCAGTACCACCAGCGATACCGTTATCAGGAAGGTGAATTTAACATCATTCACCGACGCCCGGATCGACTGCGACCCATCAAACAGGAGGTCCATGTTGACCGAACTGGGCATCTGTTCGCGGAACATGGGCAGAAGCTTCTTGACTTCGTCGGCCACTTGGATGGTATTGGTTCCCGGTTGGCGCTGAATGGCCAGCACCATGGCCCTGGTCCCGTTGTACCAACTAGCCGACTTGTCGTTCTCGACGCTGTCGAAGACTTTGCCAAGGTCGCGCAGGCGCACAGGCGACCCGTTGCGCCACGTGACGATCAGCGGCCCGTAGGCGTCGGCCCGCAGCAGTTGACCGTTGGCTTGCAGGGTGTATGAACGGTACTCGCCTTGCAGGTCGCCGGAAGGCATATTGACGTTGCCGGCCTGAATCGCCGCGTACACCTCGTCGATGCCGATCCCTCTGCTGGCCAGCGCCTGGGGGTCTACTTGCACGCGCACGGCGTATTTCTGCGAGCCGTGCACCTGCACCTGGGCCACGCCGCTGACCATCGAGATGCGCTGGGCGATGGTCGTGTCGGCGTATTCATCGACATCGGACAACGGCAGTACCTGCGAACTGATGGCGAGGTAGAGGATGGGGTAGTCGGCGGGATTAACTTTGCGGAAGTAGGGGGGGCTGGTCATGTCGCGGGGCAGGTCGTGGCTGGCCAGCGTAATGGCGGATTGGACGTCCTGGGCGGCGGCATCGATGTCCCTGCTCAGGTCGAACTGGAGCGTGATTTGGGTCGAGCCGTAGACGCTCGTCGAGTTCATCGAGGTGATGCCGGCGATGGTCGAGAACTGGCGTTCGAGCACCGTGGCAACGGACGAGGCCATGGTTTCCGGGCTTGCGCCGGGGAGGCTGGCAGAGACGTTGAGCGTGGGAAAGTCGACGTTGGGGAGGTCGCTCACCGGGAGTGCCCGATATCCCTGTATGCCCGCCAGCAGAATGGCGATCACTATCAGGGTCGTCATCACCGGCCGGTGAATAAACAGCGAGGAAATACTCATGCAGACGGACCTTCACCCTTGCGCTCGTCGTCTACGATCACGACTGCCGCCCCGTCCGTCAGGCGCAACTGGCCGTCCGTGACCACTTTTTCGTCAGGCTTGAGGCCCTCCTGCACCACCGTGAAACCATCGACCGTCTCTCCCGTCACGACCTTTCTCATTTCGGCCTTCATATCGGCGTTGATGACGTACGTGTAAAAGCCCTGCTGCCCGTTGAGGATGGCCGCGGCTGGCGCCACGACCGCGTTGTCAAGCTTGGTTACTACCAGGATCACGCGTACGTACTGGCCCGGCCACAGGCGATTGTCTTCGTTGTCAAACGTGGCTTTCATGGCAATCGAGCCGGCGTCGACCGTGTTGTCGATGAAAGTCAGCTTACCCGTCACGGGCCCTTGCTCATCCTCGGGAATGATCGCCTGGACGGACAGCGGGGCCTGCGCCTGGTAGCGCTGGATGTCCGGCAAGAGCTTTTCGGACACCGCAAACGCCACATAAATGGGCTTGATTTGGTTTATAACGACAAGCCCGGCCGCATCATTGGCCTTGACAAGATTGCCCTTCTTGAAAGGAATCGCGCCGGTTTTACCGTCGAGCGGCGACTTGATTTCACAGTATTCAAGCTGAAGCTGGGCTTGATCCACTTCCGCCGAAGCCACCGCCAAGGCTTCCGCTGCCGATTGGATTCCGGCATCGTCGGCGGCTACGGCGGCCTGGGCGGCGTCGGCATTGGCTTTGGCCTGGTCGAACTTCTCTTGCGATGTCATTCCTTTGCCCAGCAACTGCTGCTCGCGTTTGAGAATAGCGTTGGCGTTCAGTGCCTGTGCTTTGTCACGGCTGACGTTGGCCTTGGCCTGTTGCAGCAGGGCCTGGGCTTTGGCCAGATTGGCCTTGGCCTGCCGCAATGCCACCTCATGGGGCCGTTTGTCGATCACGAACAGCAGTTGCCCCATCGCCACGACATCGCCCTCGTTAAACAGCACGTCCGTCATTATGCCGGACACCTGTGCCTTGACCTCGACCGAATGGATCGGCTGCACGGCCCCCGGTACCAGCACCTGGACCGGCATCACACGTTCGGTTACGGCCGCGATTCTCACCGGCGGCGCCTGCTTGGCCGGCCCGCCGGCAGGAGCCGCTTCTTTGGCTGCGCCCGGCGTACAACCCGCGCCCGCCAAAACGATGGCCGTTACAACAGCCGCGCACACGCCCCGGCAACGATTTATTCCGATAACTCCAACCATCAGGCGCTCCCTTACGTTCCAAACAACAAACAGCAGCAAGGAGGAGCTATTCTAACCATTTCTTTGGCCGCGCCACAAAACAATGTCCGCACTGTCGGGACGCCTTGTGGTGCGGGTGTCTTGCCTGCACGTCGGAACGCCCCCCGGCCGCGGTTCAGCGCGCGTTGTGGAGGTGTCCCTAAGTTTTTCCGCGCATAGAGAAACGCCTCCCAAAACCGGCTTGGACATCCCGCTGGTTTTCCTCTAATATTTGTCCAAGGCGGTATTTTCACGAGGGAGGCTTTATGTCAGGTTCGAGTCGACGTGAATTCATCCGGAATGGCATGATGTGTGCCGGCGCCGGCCTGATGGTGGCCGGAGTGGGGAGGGCCATGGCCAACGAAAACGACGATTTCAAGGCGTATCAGCAGCGGCGCAGAGAGCAACTATGGGGGTTGCTCGGCGACCTGCCGGAGAAACGGCCGCCGGCCGCCTCGCTCCGCAAGACCGAGCAGCAGGACGGGTTCACGCTCGAACATCTCGTGCTGGACCTCAACGGCATCGAACCGGTTCCGGCGCTATTTCTGATCCCGGACAAGCTGAAAAAGCCGGCCCCAGCGATGCTTTATATCCACTGGCACGGCGGCAACTACGACGTCGGCAAGACGGAACTGCTCACCGGCACGAGTGCCATGTCGGCCTACGCGCCCGTCTACGCCGAAAAAGGCATCTGCGCCCTGGCCATCGACTCGTGGTGTTTCGGAGAGCGGATGCCCTATCCGGACAACGGCAGCCGCGGCGAGTCGGATGTCTTCAAAGAGATGCTCTGGAAAGGCCGCGTGCTGTTCGGCATGATGATGTTCGACGAGTTCCAGGCGCTGAATTACCTGTGCACACGGCCGGAAATCGACCCGGCCCGGATCGGCGCGTTCGGCATCTCGATGGGATCGACCAAATCGTGGTGGCTGGCGGCCCTCGACGAACGAATCAAGGTTTGCATCGACCTGTGTTGCCTCACCGATTATGAAGCCTTGATCAAACACAAAGATCTGAGCGGCCACGGTATCTACTATTACGTCCCGAGCCTTCTCAAGCATTTTCAGACCCACCAGATCAACGAGCTGATCGTTCCGCGGCCGCATCTCAGTCTCAACGGGCGCCTGGACAAGCTGACGCCCCCCGAAGGCGTCGAGCGGATCCGCGATTACGTCGCGCCCCTGTATGAAAAATACGGTAGGGGAGAGGATTGCCGGATCGAACTGTTCGACTGTCCGCACCAGGAATTGCCCGAAATGCGCGCCATTATCCTCGAGTGGCTCGACAAGCACCTCGTGAACGCTTGAAGTGGCATGGCCGTCTCGGCCATGAATGTGACCACGGGCGAGACGCCCGTTGCCACGTTAATTGTCATCTCTGTTGTGCCTGAGTCAAGGAGAAGCCCATGCGTATCGCCGTCGCCGCAGACCCGTTTGCCATCGACCTCAAAGACGCCGTCAAGGAGCATCTCGAGGGCAAAGGCCACACCATACTCGATGTCGGCGCCACCCGAGACCTCGAAATGGCCTATTTCGACGCCGCGGTCGAGGCCGCAAAACTGATCCAGCAAGGCCGGGCAGACCGGGCCGTCCTGTTTTGCGGCACCGGCGCCGGCATGGCCATCGTCGCCAACAAGTTCAGCGGGGTCTGCGCCGTCTGCGTCGAGTCCGTGTTCGCCGCTCGGATGGCCCGCGCCATCAACGATGCCAACGTCCTCACCATGGGCGCCATGATAGTCGCCCCCTGGATGGCCAAAGAAATGGCCGACGCCTGGCTCGAAACCGCCCACACCCAGGGGCTCGAACCCTTCGCCGAGTTCCTCAAACAGGCCGTCCAAAAAGTCCGACAGATCGACGCCGCCCAACGCCGCTAAGTTTTCGCCCGCGGGAGTGGGGGAGATTCCCCACCACGTCGGGACGACCCAGCGAAAAACGGGGACTGGCTCGCTCTTTCCGGCCCGTAGGCGGTTTGGAAAAAGCGTGCCTGTCCCCGCTTTTCGCGACCCCGTCGGGACGCCCCCTGGCCGTGCCGTCTTCGGCGCGCGTTGTGGGGGGTGTCCCACAGTTGATTCCAGGTTACCGCCTCCTGGCCTTCGTCGTGCTCGAATCTCCGCCAAGTTGACCTGCGTCCCACCCTAAAACACCCAAAACAAACCACTGAAAATCTTGAGTTGGATGAAATCTTAACCGGCCGTGCTAACTTCGTAATGCATTGATAATAGCCATTATCCATACGAAAGTTAATACGAACTGACAGGTACAAATGTGACACGCCAAAAAGCCCGCGCGAAGAGTCTTTTCAGGAGCCATCCAAGGCTGGAGCGAATTGTCTTGAATTAGCGCCGCGGCCCCCATGAACATAATATATATTATCAGACGTTGGCGATCAGCGGTGGCGCCGAGTGGCTCGTGAGCCATTGCGGCTGCAGCAACTGTTTGCTGGCTCCCCTGCCGGTTCTGTGGGCCGATTGAGACCATATGCGGCTTTTTAGCCGCCTTCGGACGATTGCGAATCGTAGGCGAGGACGTCTCGCCCGCGCCGTCAACGTCCCGACCTGCTTTCAGAGACACTCGCGCTCCGACCAAGATAGGCTACAAAAGGTTCCGTTACGCAGTTGATCCCTGCTCTGCCCGTTGACAAAATGCCGTGGTCTGGAGGGCGCGGGTTGGAAAACCGCGCCCGCCCCCACGCCGGTTTATAGGTAGTAGCTACACCTGTAACGGCACGGCTTCTTCCTGGATGGAGACGTTTTGGAGGCCCTCGGCGTGGAGTGCGTCGCGCAATGCGGTCAGCGCGACGTCTTCGCCGTGGACCAGGACAACTTTGGCGCGGCAGTCTTTGAACCGTTTGCCGAACTCGACCAGTTCCGTTTTTCCGGCGTGGGCGCTGAACGAGTTGAGTACGCGGACCTGGGCGTTTAGCTCGTAGGTCTTGCCGAGGATGCGCAACTCGCGTTGCCGCTCGACGATACGCCTGCCCAGGGTGTGCTTGGCCTGGAACCCCACGATCAGGACGGTATTGTCGGGGTTCTCGACGTTGTTTTTGAGGTGATGCAGGATTCTGCCGTGTTCGCACATCCCTGCCGCGGCGATGATGATGGCCGGCTCTTTCAGGAAATTGAGCCGGATCGAGTCCTCGACCCGCTGGATGTACCTGATGTGATGGAGCCGGAACGGGTCCCCCGCGTTGGCCATCAGTTTCTGAATTTCGCCGTCAAAACACTCGCTGTGCATCCGGAAAACCTCGGTGATGTTCACCGTCAGCGGGCTGTCGACGAACACGGGCATGTACGGAATCGCAAGGCGCGACTCGAGGTTTTTGAGCGAGTAAACGATTTCTTGTGCACGTTCGAGGGCAAAACTGGGGATGATGACCTTGCCGCCGCGAGCGTGCGTTTCGCGGATGACCTGAGCCAGGTCTTCCTCCATGTCCTGGATAGGTTTGTGATCGCGGTCGCCGTACGTGCTCTCCATAATGACCGTATCGGCCGGGTCCGGCTGCCAAGGATCCTTCAGGATGGGCGCATTCTTCCTGCCGAGGTCGCCGCTGAATATAAGTCGTTTGGTGGAACCGTTTTCCGCATACTCGACCAAGACGATAGCCGACCCGAGCACATGCCCAGCGTCCTGAAACGTGACGTGCACGCCCGGAACGGCCTCGAAACGGTCACCGTACGGAGTACACTTAAATCTCTTCATAACTTCTTGCACATCAATATCTTGGTAAAGAGGTGGTACAAATTCCCGGTTCTTCTTCGACAGCCACTCGGCGTCCCGTGCCTGGATGTGGGCGCTGTCTTTGAGCATGATGCTGCAGAGGTCTCTGGTGGCGCAGGTGGCGTGGACGAACCCGTTGTAGCCGTTGCGGTCGAGCATCGGGAGGAGTCCGCTGTGGTCGATGTGGGCGTGGCTGAGTACGGTGGCGTTGACGTTGCGGGCCTCGAAGCCGAGATGGCGGTTCTTGACGTCGGCTTCTTTTCGGCGTCCTTGGAACATGCCGCAATCCAAGAGGACTCTGTAGCCGTTGATTTCCAGCAGATGTTTACTACCGGTGACGCCGCCCGCGGCGCCGTACGACGTGATCTTCATGCTGCCTTCTACTCCTTAACCTGCTGTTATTGCATGACTTCGAGTGCAGGCGAGACGCCTGCACCACAATACCACGTTTCTTTAGCTGCTGGACAAGAGCGCCCGGGCGTGCTGGATGCTGACTTCCGACAGCGAGCCGTCCAGCAGGCAGGCGAGTTCTTCGATCCGGTCCTTTTCGTCCATCCGGACGACGCTGGTGGCGGTCCGGTTTTTCTGGGTCGTCTTTATAACATGATAATGGGATTCGGCGAGCGCGGCGATCTGCGCGATATGGGTGATGCAGACGGTCTGGTGGGTTTGGGCGAGTTGTCGGATTTTCGCGGCGACGTTTCGGGCGATGTGACCCCCCACTCCCGCATCGATTTCGTCGAAAATGAGCGTTGGGATTTTGTCGGCCTCGGCGAACACGGCTTTCAATGCCAGCATGATCCGGCTGATTTCGCCGCCGGATGCTACCAGACGCAGCGGCTTGAGTTTTTCGCCGGGGTTGGCCGCCAGCATGAACTCGACCTGGTCGACGCCGGTCGAGGCGAGATCGGCGGCGGTGAGAGCCGTTTCAAAGGCCCCGCCTTTCATTCCCAACTCGTGCAGTGTGGTTGTGACGAGTTTGTCGAGTTTTCGGGCGGCTGTTTTGCGCTTTTCGGAGAGGCCGCGTGCGGATTTCATCGCCTGATCCAGGGTAATTTTTCGCTCCGCCTGCATTTGGGCCAGCCGCTGATCACGGGCGGCATACGCATCGACTTCGGCTGCGGCCCGGTCGCGGTACTCGAGGATGGCGTCGATCGACGAGCCAAACTTGCGTTTCAGGTCGCTGATGAGCGCCAGCCGCTGGTTGAGCCGCTCGAGTTCTTCCGGGTCGAACTCGAGGCCGTCCGTCAGCCGGCGTATCTCGCCCGCGGTTTCCTCGACGGCCACCCGCGCGCCTTTTACCTGGTCGCCCAAGGTGCGGAACCGCTCGTCGATCTCGGCCAACTGGTCGAGATCGGACAGCGAGGCGTCAATGGCCGACACGGCCGGCATCTCCTCGCCATCGTACAGGGCGGCACGGGCGTGCGAAGCCAGGTTAAACACCTGCTCCGCGTTAGCGATGAGGTTTCGGCGGCTTTTGGCCTCTTCCTCCTCGCCGGGCTCGAGGTTGGCGGCGTCGATCTCCCCCACTTCGTGTTTCAGGAACTCGACGCGGCGTGCCCGCTCGCGGTCGTCGGTCTCGAGGTCGGCCACGGCTCGATCCAGCGCCCTCAGCCGGGCCACCAACTCCCCCACTTCGCCCGCCAGGGCTTCCGCGCCGGCAAACGAATCGAGCAGATCGAGTTGGCGGTCGGGTTTCAGCAGCGACTGGTGCTCGTGCTGGCCGTGGATGTCGACCAGTTCGTCGCCGACCGCCGCCAGCACCGATACGGGCACCACGCTGCCGCACACGTACGCCCGGCTCCTGCCTTCCGACGTCACCACCCGCGACAGGATCAGCTCGCCGTCCTGGAGCAGGATGTCGTTGTCGCGGAGCAGGCCGGCCAGGCGCCTGGGCGGCTTTGGGATCCTGAATACGGCGTCGACCTTGGCCTGGCGTGTGCCGTCGCGGACGGTTTCGTTCGAGGCCCGGCCACCGAGCACAAGGTTGAGCGCGCCCACGATGATCGATTTGCCGGCCCCGGTCTCGCCCGTAAGGACGTTGAACCCGGCCGTCAACTCGACCTCGAGGTCATCAATCAACGCGTAATTCTGTATACGCAACAGTTCCAGCATCTACCCGTTCCCGCCCGTGCTCCCGCCATACAACCGCCTTCCTTCGCTCAATCCCCTTGCAACTACGTGCCCCGGGACGTGCCGCCACCGTTCCACCTCGGTGCGCGTGTAGATAAGGATGTCTTTGGCCACCGGGTACGATGCCAACCGGCGATAAGCCCGTCCAGTCAGCCGGCGCCGGTGCCGCCGCGTCTCTTCCGAATCCGGCAGCACCACCAGAAGATCGATATCCGACTCGGGCTTATCCGTGCCCGCGGCACGCGACCCGAACAGGATCACCTCTTCCGGGTGCAGTTCGTCTACGAGACTATCGGTGATCGACTGCAGCATGTCTTCGCGCATGGGCTATGGCTTTCCTCGTGCTCGCGCACCCTGACACACGCGTCAGATTATATCAATACATCGTCGCGGCACCTGCACTCTATCTTGGCCGGCGCGACCTCTATTTTGTAGGCGCAGGTGCGCGAGGAATTCGCGGTTTCCCGCGGGGCCTGTCAGGGGAGAGGGTATCACACCGGCGGGCTGAAATCCGAGTTCCCGAGCGGCTTCTGTGACGTCTGAAACAACACGTTCGTGGACCTCGGCGTCGCGCACCACGCCGCCTTTGCCGACCAGTTCTTTGCCGGCCTCGAACTGCGGCTTGATCAGCGCCACGCCCTCGGCTTGTTCGGCGAGAAGCGCTTTCAGCGGCGGGAGCACGAGGCGCAGTGAGATGAACGAGCAATCGATGGTGAAGAAATTCGGCCGCTCAGGCATTTGGTCGGGCGTGAGAGACCGGATATTGGTTCGTTCCATGACGACGACGCGTGTATCCTGGCGCAATTTCCACGCGAGCTGGCCGTAGCCGACGTCGACGGCGTAGACGCGGGCCGCCCCGCGTTGCAGTAAACAATCCGTAAACCCGCCGGTCGACGCCCCCACGTCGATCGCCACCACGCCTTCGACGTTCAGCTTGAAGGCGTCCAGGGCCGCTTCGAGCTTTTGGCCGCCGCGGCTGACGTACGGCTGTTCGCCGAGGATCTCGAGCGGGGTGTCGTCGGGCAGGCGCATGCCCGGCTTGTCGAGCACTTCGCCGTCGGGGCCGATGACGTTGCGCGTGAGGATCAGGCCCTGGGCTTTAGATCGCGTCACGCCGGCCAAACGCTGCACCAGGATGTCCAACCGCTCTTTTTTCATTTCAAGGCGCTTCCCGCACGGTGGACACAGCGCGGCAGGAGCCTGGAATCAACATTGGGACACCCCCCACAACTGCCGGGGGACGTCCCAGACGTACGCTGAATTTTTGCGCGGTGTAACAAGAAATCGAGGGTTCGTAGCACGGTGGACATTGTGGACTCAAGTGCTCTTTTGACAGTGGGAGGTGTCGAGCAGGGCCACGGCTTGTACGCTGATGGCCTCTCCCCTGCCTTCCGGGCCGACGCCTTCGTTGGTTTTGGCCTTTACCGACACGTGGCCGGGCGACACTCCCAGCCGGATTGCCAGGTTATCACGCATCTGATCGAGGTAAGGGTTGAGCTTGGGCGCTTGCGCGATGATGTTGGCATCCACGTTGACAACTGCGTATCCCCTCTCCCCCACCGCCCGTGCAGCCTGCTCGAGCAGCCCGAGACTGTCGGCGTCCTTGAACCGGGGATCGTCGTCGGGGAACATCCGGCCGATATTGCCGAGCCCCGCCGCTCCCAGCAGCGCGTCAATAACGGCATGGGCGAGCGCGTCGGCGTCGGAGTGGCCTTCGAGGCCTTTCTCGTACGGGATTCTCACGCCCCCCAGGATCAACGGCCGGCCCTCGACGAGCCGGTGCACGTCATACCCGATACCGATCCGCATCTACGCAAGCCCCTCCTTTACCACGCACTCTGCCAGGGCGAGGTCGGTCGGCGTGGTGATTTTGAAATTCAGCGGCGAGCCCATCACGAGTTTTACCCGGCCGCCGGCCCGCCTCACGAGCGAGGCGTCGTCCGTGGCGAGGTAACCATCTCGCCGGGCCGACTCGTGCGCCCGCCGGATCACGTCTACCTGGAATGTTTGCGGTGTCTGGCACGCCCACAGCGCCTGCCGGTCCGGCGTGTCGACCAGATAGGCGTCGGCATCGCCTTGGAGGATCGTATCGGTGCTCGGAATGGCCACGGTAGCCGCGCCGTCGGCCTCGGCCGCTTCGATCGAGGCGCGTATCGAGGTTTCGGTGACGAACGGCCGCGCGGCGTCGTGGATCACGACGATTTCCGTGCCGGAGGGCAGTTTCTCCAAACCGTTGTTCACGGAGATTTGCCGCTCTGGGCCGCCCGCTACGAATGTGAATCGCAAGGAAGGAAATGCCGAAGTCAACGCCTGTTCAAACGCCCCCTCGTGTCCGCCGGGGACGACTAGGACGGCGTCGTCGAGGAGGCTGAGCGCGGCGAACCGATCGAGGGTCCGCACCAGCATCGGCTTGCCGGCGACCTCCACCAGCGCCTTGGGCCCGCCCAAGCCCAGCCGCGCGCCCATACCGCCCGCCGCCACCAGCAGCCGGGTCTTCACGACGTAACGCCGCTCAGCTTGCCAAAGATCATCCTGCCGGCGGCCGTCTGCAACACGCTTGTCACCACCACCGACACGTTCCGCCCAACGTGCTCGCGCCCGCCGTCCACGACAACCATTGTCCCGTCATCCAGGTATCCGACGCCCTGGAAGGCTTCCTTGCCTTCCTTGATAATCTTGACTTCCATCTGCTCGTCGGGCAGCACGGCCGGTTTGAGCGCGTTGGCGAGGTCGTTGATGTTGAGGACGGGGACACCTTCAATTTGGGCCACCTTGTTGAGGTTGTAATCGTTGGTGATGATCTTGGCGCCGTAATCGCGGGCCAGCTTGAGCAGCTTTGAGTCCACGTCGCGGATATCGGGGAAGTCATCTTCAACAATGACCACGTTGGTTTTGTCGGTTTTGCCTTGCATGGCGCGCAGGATATCGAGGCCGCGCCTGCCCTTGGCCCTGCGGAGGACGTCGGGCGAGTCGGCGATATTCTGCAACTCGCCCAGCACGAACCGCGGCACCATCAGCATGCCGTCGAGGAACCCGCTGTCGCAGATGTCGGCGATTCGGCCGTCGATGATGACGCTGGTGTCGATGACTTTGGGGCTGCCATATTCGTTGGTGCGCTTGTGCACCGCACGAATCAGCGACTCCCAGTTTGAGGCCCGGGTCAGGCCCAACGTGATGCCGATGAAACCAAAAATGAGCACCAGGCTCACCATCAGGAAAACCTGCACGTTGGGCTCCGCCGTCGGCCAATAAAACAGGATGTACCGGCTGACCGCCCAGCCCATCCCCATCGCCAGCGTGATCGCCACCAGCGCCGGCATGATTCGCTCATACATTTCCTGCGTGACAAAAGTGAGCAAAACCAGCACGATCACCGCCAGGATAAAGCCGCCAATGCCGCCGACAATCGCCCATGGAAGTTTGCTGACGAGGATAGGACTGGAATCATTGACCTCGTCGACGATGTAACGGGCCCAGATGACGCCCATCAGGATGCAGGCAAGGATGAACAATACGCGGATGATCTTTACAGTCATAAATATCTTTCTCCCGGGTATGATTGCTGATGAACATGTAATCTTCGGCCAAGTTTCCTTAGAACTATAGCATAACGGAGTTCCCGTTTCCCGTAAATCTTTTTCGTGCCTAAACTTCCATGCTCTCCACACACCCGGCCACGACTTCGGTAAGCCGCGGCTCGATCGCGTTGGCGGTTGCGATAATCTTGTCGACGTCGGCCTTTTGCAGGGCGTCGGGCAGGCATTCGTCCGTAATGGCCGAAAATCCCAGCACCCGCAGGCCGGCATGGACCGCCACGATCACCTCCGGGACGGTGCTCATGCCGACGGCATCGGCGCCCATCATGCGCATGAACCGGTACTCGGCGGCCGTCTCGAGGTTCGGCCCCGGCACCGCCACATATACGCCCCGCGGCAGGCGCATTTTTCGCATCAGGGCCACTGATTCCGCCAGATCCACGAGTTTTCTGTCGTACGGCTCGCTCATATCGGGAAACCGCGGCCCCAGCGCGTCGTCGTTCGGCCCGATCAGCGGATTGTCGCCCATCAGGTTGATGTGGTCGGTGATCACCATCAGGTCGCCCGCCTTAAACTGGGGGTTCAGCCCGCCCGCCGCGTTCGATACAACCACCACTTTCGCCCCCAGCGCCTTCGCTACACGCACCGGGAACGTCACCTGCTTCATGGTGTAGCCTTCGTAGACGTGCACCCGGCCCGAAACCGCCAGAACCGGTTTGCCGGCCAGCCACCCCAGGAGCAACTCGCCCGCGTGCGTGTTTACGGTTGGCGACGCGAAATGGGGCACATCCGCCATCCGCAGGCGGCACTCCACTTTCATCCGGTCTACCAGGCTGCCCAGCCCCGTGCCCAGAACCAGCGCCACCGCCGGTTCAACAGGGCAGGCGCGCCGTATGGCGGCAACCGCCTCGTCAATCTGCAACCGCAATGCCGACATCAATGGCCTTTCTGGTAAACCGCCAAACACGCCCGCGCGGATTCCGCTGTCAGCCCGTCAATCCGGACGGTTTTATCGCGGGCCTTGTCACCTCTTACAACGGCTACGGAACGCCGGGGGATGTCAAAAAGCTTGGCCAAATAGTCGCAGAGGGCCTGATTAGCCGCACCCCCGACCGGCGCAGCCGTCAACGCCACCCGCACCCGCCCGTCGGACTCGACCGCAAGCCCGCTCCGTGACGACCTGGGTTGGACGCGGACCTTCAGCAAAATGAAACCTTCCTTTGCCTCGACTACGTCCATCGGCCGCCCCCCTCATCTACGGCACGCATATCTTGAAGATTCGCGGGCAGAATGTCAATAGGCGTCACGGTTTTCCTTTCATGGTGTATTCCCAGCAGTGGCCACAAAGTTCCAGGGAAAACAAAAACCCTGGCGGGTGTTGGCCGCCAGAGCTACTAAAAACGTGTGGATTGCCGCGCGGGGCGCGGCGGAACTCAGGCTACATCAGCCTCTTCGAAGTACTCGGCAAAACATTCGGGATGCCAATATTCACCCTGGATTTCAACAATGTCCCCGTATGTCAGCTCGACTTCTTCGATGTGTTCGTTGCAAAGTCTACAACGCACTACTCGTCACCTCCTTCTTGAGTATTTTATTAGCGTACCTCTAATAATCGGCGCGGGGTATATCACAATTCACAGGCGGTTGTCAAGAGAAAAATGCGGCAAGTAGGCGCCGGCTTCTCAGCCGCGTTTTCCAACCCGCGCCGTCACCACGTAAGCGTCTGATGTAGGCCGACTTCGCCGAAGTCGCGACTTCTGGCGAAGTCGGCCAACCCGATGACGCTCCGTTTTCAGACTATTTCAGGTCGATTTGGTGCTGGACGACGGGTTTGCCGTCGGAATCCAGCAGGGCTACACGCACGGCTTCAGGGTTGGTGCCGGCGAGCGCGTGGGTTTCGTCCAGGACGAGGTTGACGCAGAGGTGAGGCGCAACCTCAATGGGGCCGCCTTCTTGCAGGGTTCTGCCCTGGTAGGTCCATGCGCTGACCGTGACGGGTAAGAGGCGGAACTGGCGCGAATTGTGCTCGCGGACATACACTGCCAGTCCATAGCGGGTTAAGTCGTTGGACCCGGCAGTTTCGGCCACAATCGGGTCGTGCCAGGGGACGTACAACAGGATGGGCGCCTGGCTATCGTTTCGGCACATGACGCGGATGCCGCCGGTGGCGGGGTCGGTCTCCCCCACTTCCAGCGCGACCGGCGGCACTACCTTAAAGTAATCCAGGTAGTAGAGCGAACCAAGGACGGCCAGCGCCACCATGCCGATCCACAACGCGAAACCGACCGGGGTGGGTTTCAGGCGGATACGCGGGGGGGTCTTTTTTATCGCGCGCACGTAAGCGCCCAGGGGCATCTCAGCGAACCCGCCCAGATCCTCGGAGGATGTCGCCTGAAGGCATCTGTTGAACTCGGCGAGTTGCCAGCGAACGAGATCGATCCGGGCGGCCAGCTTGCGGTTGAGCCGGTTGGCTTTTGCGGGTCTCAGGGTTCCTTCGGCGACTCGAGTGACTAACAGATCCTGTTGGGCGAGTGTGTTCTGCAGTATTTCGCCGAGGCGGGCCGCATCCCGGCTTACCTCGTCGCGGATGCCCGGCACCAGTCTCTCGGCTTCGCGCACATGGCTGGCGGCGGCAAACCGCGCCGTCTCGTCCCCGGCCTCGGCGGCCTCGCGCAGGGCTTTTTCCCGGTAGGACAGCGCGCGCCGGAGGCGTTCTTTACAATCAAGTTCTTTTGTTTTTCTTCTGGTTATCAAGTGACGCCTTCACAAATTCCCTGAACAGGGGTTGGGGCGCCATCGGTGTGCTCTTGAACTCGGGGTGAAACTGCGAGGCGCAGAACCACGGGTGGTTGCTGAGTTCAATAATCTCGACGAGTTCGTGGTCGCCCCGGGGGTGAACCCCGCTGACCACGAGCCCGGCCTCGTTTTCGAGCCGCTCGCGGTAGGCGTTGTTGAACTCGTAGCGGTGACGGTGGCGCTCGTAGATGACGTTGGACTGGTAGGCCGTGTGGGCTTTGGTTCCCGGTTTCAGTTCGCACCGGTACGCCCCCAGGCGCATGGTGCCCCCCATCTCCTTGACGCCGCGTTGCTCGCTCAACAGCGAGATTACGGGGTCGGGCGTTTCCGTGTTGAACTCCGTCGAATTGGCCTCGGCGGCGCCCAAACACGATCGGGTTAGTTCGATCACGGCAATCTGCATCCCCAAACAGATGCCAAAATAAGGCTTTTTCTTTTCGCGGGCAAATTTCACGGCTTTGATTTTGCCTTCAATGCCGCGGGAGCCGAACCCCGGCCCAATCAGGATCCCGTTGTACGGCGCAAGGACCACCGCCGGGTCGCTCTCGTTTTCGAACTGCTCCGAATCCACCCACTCGAGGTTGACTCGGCAGTCGTTGGCCGCGCCCGCGTGCGTGAACGCCTCGTTGATGCTCTTGTACGCGTCGTGGTGCGAGATATACTTGCCGACCGCCGCTATCCGCACCTCGCGGGCCGGATGAACGAGCTTGTCGACCATGGCGGTCCACTCGACGAGGTCGCCTTCTCTGGCTTCAATGTGCAGGAGGCGCAGGACCGTTGCGTCGAGGCGCTGGCGCTGGAAATTGAGCGGGATCGCGTAGAGCGGCTTGATGTCTTCGGCGCTGATGATGGCGTCGTCGGTGACGTCGCAGAACATGGCGACTTTTCTTCGCTGGTCGGGCCCGAGCTTGCTGGCGCCGGTGCGGCAGACGATCACGTTGGGCTGGATGCCGATGTCGCGCAACGCCCGGACGCTATGCTGGGTGGGCTTGGTTTTGAGTTCGCCGGCGGCCTCGATATAAGGAACCAGCGTCACGTGAACAAAACAGCAGTCTTCGGACCCCACCTCGAGCCGGAACTGGCGGATCGCCTCGAGGAACGGCAGGCCCTCGATGTCGCCCACGGTCCCGCCCACCTCAATGATGGCGACGTCGGCGTCTTTATCGGCCTCGGTGGTGAGCATCCGGATGCGGCTCTTGATTTCGTCGGTGATGTGGGGAATGACCTGCACGGTTTTGCCGAGGTACTCGCCGCGCCGCTCTTTCTGGATGACCGTATTGTAGATGCCGCCGGTGGTGACGTTGCTCTTGCGGGACAGGTTGGCGTGGGTGAACCGCTGGTAATGGCCGAGGTCGAGGTCGGTCTCGGCGCCGTCGTCGGTGACAAACACCTCGCCGTGCTCGTAGGGATTCATGGTTCCGGGATCGACGTTGATGTAGGGGTCCATCTTCATCATGGCGATCTTCAACCCGCGCGATTCCAACAGCAGGCCCAGGCTCGCCGCTACGACGCCTTTTCCAACCGACGAAACCACTCCGCCCGTTACAAACACGTACTTCGGCATGTTGAATCCTTTCTCCTTCCGTTAACAACCTTGCGGCCAGACCTCAACCCAAACTATCTAGAACGAAAAAAACGGGAACATGGATAACGAAAAGCCTTTTTTAGACGGTTAGAGGCAGGTCGGGCGGGAACCACTGCAAATCTGCCGGCTCCGCTCGCGGAACTCATGGAACAAGCCATTCCTTTTTGAGCAGTACAACCCCGCTTACACACATCTCAGGCTAGAGGAAGAGGAGGGATTCCCGTTTCTCTAACGGGACTACAAAGTATCACAGACAGCCACAGCGGATCAACCATGCTGAAAGGTCGATTCCAGGGCCGCGAGCAGTTTTACCGGGACCCATTTGCGCACGGAATTAATCATGTAAAGAGCATTTGCCATGGCGAGATCCTCCCGCATGATTATCCTTTCGCCTATCAGGCCCCGTTCGAGAAGGTCTGCCCGCATGGTGCCCGCGAGAAGGCCGCAATGCACCGGGGGCGTAATCCGCTTCCCGGCGATGTCGGCCACGATATTCCCGAAGCATGTTTCGGTGATCTCCCCACGCCTGTTCCATAGTAGCACGTCGTCGGCATCCGGATGGGCAGCCATGGCCCGGTCATAAACGTCGCGGCGCGTCGTTTTGTGGTGCAGAAACACGTCGTATTCATCGATGGGCGTTTCAGAGATGGCCAGGCGGATGCCGTCCGATGTTTTTACCGGGGCATGTTCAATACTGAGCGTGCCAAACCGCGGGACCCGTAGCCGCACCTTTTGCGCGCCGGGCGGCATTGACGCGGAAGCATTCATCAACGCTTTTTCCACGCCATCGATATCGACGTTAAAGCCGAAAAAAACCGCGCTTTCAGCCAAGCGTGCCAAGTGCCTGGCCAACAGGAAATAATCCCCGTCAAACAGAATGGATTCCAGCAGTTCGAATCCCCCGTCCGCTGCATCAAGTATGGCGGTCTTCGCCAGGCATTCGTCGAACTCGGCGCCGGCGTCGGAGTCCCAGGTGATTCCGCTGCCGACGCCGTAACGCGCGATGCCCGTGGCAACGTCGATGGTGGCGGTGCGTATGGCCACGTTGAACTGGGCCTTCCGGCCCGGCATCCAATAGCCCACCGCGCCGCAGTACACGCCCCGCGGGGCCTGCTCGAGTTCGCGGATGATCTGCATCGAGCGAACCTTGGGGGCGCCGGTCACCGAACCGCAAGGAAACAGCGATCTCATAATCTCGGTGACGGGCGCGTGGGTTTTCGATTCTATCGACGAGGTCATCTGCCACACAGTCGGGTATGGCTCCACATGGAAAAGGCTTGTTGCATTAACCGATCCGGTGCGGCTGATTCGGCCCATATCGTTGCGGAGGAGATCGACGATCATCAGATTCTCGGCGCGGTCTTTGGCGCTGAGAAACAGTTCGTCGCGGAGCCGGGCGTCTTCGGTCGGGTCGGGCGACCGCCGGCGCGTGCCTTTCATCGGGCAGGTAGAAAGGCGTTCGCCGTCGAGGCGGAAGAACAGTTCGGGAGAAGCAGACAGGATCTGGAAATGACCGAGATCGAGGTAGGCACAATAATCGGCCTGTTGTGCGCGGCACAGTGCCTGAAACCACGCCTGGCCACTGCCCTGGAACGGCGCGGTCAGGCCGAAAGTGAAATTGACCTGGTAGCTGTCGCCGGCGCCAAGGTAGGCGCGCACGCGTTCCACGGCGGCCCGGTACGCTTCCTTATGCACCTGCGGCTGCCACGGGCCGATGGAGTACGGCTCAGCCGCGTACTGCCGCGGGTCAATTCTCTCGACGCCCTCGTAAAGGCCGAACCAGACCAACGGCAGCGGCGAATCCGGCTCCCGAACCGCCAGTTCCGGGCTAAGTCCCGGGGCCGCCTCGTAGGCGACATAACCCGCGGCATATAACCCCTCCCCCACCGCCGCCTCGACTTCGGCCAGCACAGGCAAAACATCATCAACCGCTTTGGCGATAACCTGCCCGCGATACCCGCTAAACCGAAGCTCGCGGCATTGAGAAACAAAACTCGCTTGAGGATGGGTCTGGGACATACAACGCAAAACCTAACACAGGAAGACGCCCGCCATCAATAACCTCCTATCCTGTGAAGACGGCGGTTTCATTTACGCCGTCGCAAAACCGCGGATAAGCCCGTTCCAAGTAACCCTCAGGCTCATCCTGCCTTACAAGCAACCGCGCCGGACACCGCCGCGCCCCATCCTCCACAACCACCGGTCCCTGGAATAATCAATAACTTGAGGGAGAAAGCTGGCAGCTACGTAATTAAAGCTGTTAGAGAAGGAACAGAAGAGCGGGTCCGCCTGGCGGGGCAAGCGGATCAGGGGAAACAACAGGAATGAAGCGTCTTTCCTAGCGTTCCAGACCCACGGCAAAATCCTGTTCGATTGAACCGATGGCTGGCAGGTTCAACGTTGCCGTAGATGATAGCTCCCGGTCTTGGTATTCGCCTCGGGCTGTGATGGAAACGTTGCCGGGCGGCAATTGATCGATGCGAAACATCCCTGTCTCATCAGGCGTGACTTTTAAGTCGTAGCACAAACCGGATTCCGCGTACTGAATACGCATCTCAAATTCTTCGGTGATGGGGGCGCCGTCGATGGTCGCCTTTCCGAGCAGGGTGGTGGCGCCTGGGACGAAATCGTAGTCGAAATGGTTTGGGCCGGTATTGATGGTGATGTCTTGGGAGTAGGAGCATCGCCGAGTGCGGGTTTCGAGCTGGGGACAGATTTCGAGCCGATATGGTCCGGGCGGGAACTCCGGAGCGGAATAGGTTGTCCTCGCTTGTGCAAAGGAGGTACAGGCGAGTTCGTCGTTGCGCCAGAAGTTCAAGATAGCGGAGACAGGTGCGCCGTCCCATGTGATTTGGCCTTCCAGGCGTCCCGCTGGCGGAAAACGAAATACTACATCGGGCGGATTCTGCGCGTTGGGCGACACGTGCGTTGAGACGCTTCCAAAATCGGGATGTAGGGCCGTAATGGCCTGCGGTTCAGCGGATAGATCGCTGATTTGGAAGCGGCCTTCGGAATTTGAATGGCCCAGGGGATGACTGAACGTGGCGGGAATGGAACAGGCATACTGGCTTGGACGTTTACCACGGACCAGGACAGCGCCCTCGACGGGTTTGCCGTCCGGGTCGAGTACGCGGCCGGTCACCCGCATGCCGGGCGTCAGGGCGATTTTGTAGGTCCCGCCGGCCCGTATCGTACTGATGCTGGGGGCGTAGCCGGTGGACAAGATGACGAGCCTGTATTCGCGGTCTTGGAGGGGCACCTGAAAATGGCCTTCCGGATTGACTACGGGCGCTAAGCCCAGGTAGCCGTCGTCGAAGACTTCCTGGATGGATTTGTCCAACTCAGTGGTGAGGCTCCTCTCGAAGTCGGTAACGGGTTTGTCTGTCCGGGCATCTACCACGTTGACGCTGGTTTCGGAAGTTGCCGTCGCCGGCTGAGGGTTCTCCGGAGGTCCCAACACGATCTCAATGTTCATGTCACCGGCCTGAACGGTCTTGTCCCCGCCTTTGTAAAAAACGCCGGAACGTGAGAAGTAGCATAGGTCATATTGGCCCGGCTTGAGGTCGGTGACCAGGAATGCGCCAGTCGCGTCGGTCTCGGGATACAGAACCATGTGGGGCGCCATCACTGTCAGGCGGACGTTCGGCAAGGGGTTGCCGTCAGTATCAACAATGCGGCCCGCGATGCTGAGCGTCTGGCCGGAATCGTAAACGTACCGCTGATTGACGAGCCGTTGGCCGGGCTGCAGCTCGATAAAGTCGAGGTCATAGTTCATATCGCCGTCGGCGTTTCTGGGGGGACTTAAGTTGAGCTTGTACATGCCCGGATAGATGCCGTCTTCGGAAAACGCGCCTTCCGCGTCTGTTTCCTGGTTAAAGATGTCGTTAAAGACGTCGTCGGCGTCCGGCGGGTCGACGGGCTTCATGGAGACGCGGGCCTTGGCGATGCCTTTGCCTTCAGGGGTGACGATGCGGCCAGAGATGGAGGCCGTTTCCTTTGCCTTAATGAGGACATCGGCGATGTCTTTATCTTTGAGTTCAAACTTGGTGGGGGGAAGGGCAAACCGTCTTTTTTCGCCGTAGAGCTGGCAGCGCACGGTCGAATACAGCGGCAAACCCTTGGCCACGAAAGAGCCGTCAGAGGCCGAGTCGCTGGTAATTCTCGTGGTAAAGCCGTCAAAGGTCAGCGTCAGGCCGCCCAGGGGCTGATCGCTGGCGTCCACGAGCTTGCCACTGATACTGACGCCTTTGCCGAGGGGGAAATCGATGTTTTCGACGACCTGTCCGGGAGCGACGTGAATGTGTTTGGGCAGACTGGCGGCGTAACCCGGGGGCGGCTCGTATGAGAGGGTAAATTGCCGTTCGGGTAACCCGGCCAGGCGGTACACGCCATCCTCAGCGGATATGGTTTTCCTGTCATTGATCTGGTCCTGGGTGGTGTGAATCTCGACGCCGGCGACGCCTTGTCCGGTTTCTTTGTCAAAGACGCGGCCCGTGATGATGCCGCCGATTTGTACGCGCATGACGATGTCCGTCAGTTGGGATCCTTCGCTCAGATCATAGAAGCAGGGCGGAACGAGAATCAGCTCGGGGTCGTCGATATCGAGCGAGAACATGCCTGGAGGGAAATGCTCAACCCGGAACTCGCCTTTTGCATCCGCCTTCGTGTGCCAAAGAGCCGCACGATAGAACTGTACTTTGATCCCCGCATTGGGCACTGGCTGGCCCGAATCCGCCAAGACCACGCGTCCGGCCACGGTTCCTGTCGCGTCGGCAGCTTTTTGCGGTTCCGGTTTGAATAAGTCCTGAGCAGGGCCCCTCGGCACTTCAGTACTGACATGAGCTCTGGAATCGGATGCCGGAATTGTAAGAGCGTCTTTGTCGTTTTTCCGCTGGATGGCTATTGCGGCTGTTATACTAAGGGTGGTTACAAAAACGATTGAGGCTACTAAAGCAATGGCCGGGAAGAAGGACGCCTTGGCAGCAGCCGCGGCGCCGGCAGTTGCGGCCTTGTTTAGCCACGGGGCGACGTTGACACCTAAGAGGCCCATAACTGTCCGGCTCTGCCGATCCCAACGCTGTTCTTCTTCCGCGACCGGTTCCAGCAGCGGCGCCAGTTCCTTCCCCAACACCTCCCGCGCGCGTTGCAGGCGTTTCTTGACCGCCTCCCGGGATAGTCCGAGGAATCCGGCCATTTCGCGAGAAGATTTGCCTGCGTAGTAGTGCAACAGAAGGATTTCCCGGCTCTCTTTATCCATAGCCTGAAGGCGTTCGCGTACCAGCCGATACAGTTCTTCTTTTTCCACGGCAATTCCGCTTCCATTTGACATTGGGCTAAATTCAACACGCTGCGGTTCCTTTTTCCGTTCACGCACGAAATTGGCGCAGGTATTTCGCGCAGTGCAGGCAACCCATGGCGCAAATTTCTCGGGATCGCGCAGCGAATCCAAAGCTTGGAATGCCTTCAGGAAAGTCTCCTGGACAAGGTCTTCGATGTCTTGCGTGTTCCCGACGCGTGAGGCGGCGATAGCTCTTGCGGCCGCCAGATAGCGCCGTACCAGCAGCTCAAATTCATCCACCCGGCCCTTGAGAACCTCGCCGACGATTTTGCCGTCCGATTTGTATCGGCTGAACATATCCATGTCTCCTGCTTTGCACCATTATAGACACGGAAAGGAGCGTTTGGGGACAAATCGCCAAGAGACCAGAGAACAACACAATGGCAGAAGCTTTTTCTTACTCTAAGCAACCGCGACAACTTTTTTGAAGTTTGCCTCTACCTGTTTCTTCTGCTTCTCCATTATCGGATGCAGGAACGGCCGGGGCGGGATGATGATTGTGCCACCGTTGGGCATGGGGATGGTGGCGCCATATTCCATGATGGCGCCGATAGTTGACGGCGGAACGGGGTTCCGCGCGTCTTCGCCTTTGGGGTAGACGGTGCCGCGGAGGAGGCCGACAAAGGCGCTGTCGGCGAGGATGCGCTGGGTGATGGCGTTGACGAGGAAGCCGGTGTCGATGAGGGCTTTGCTGGAGCCTTTGCGTTCGATGGTGCTTTCGGCGAGCGGTTCGAAGGGGACGCCGCCGGGGACCTGGACATGGGGCTGGTGCAGCCGGGACGGCCGCACCACGGTTTTTGTTGATTTGAGTTGGAGGGGGATTCGGGGTTTGGCTCAGGCGTTTTCGACGATCTTCTCAACGTGCTCTTTGCGGACGAGTGCGGTGCGGTTGCCGAACTGGACGTAGTAGTAGGGGTCTTCGTCGATGATTTTGTCGACGGGCTGGGTGTACCCGCTGCGGAAGTGGATAACGTAGGGGGATGTGGTGGCGGGCAGCTCGGCGGCAGACGGTTTTTTAGCGAGCACGGTGTACTCGGTCTTGACGGTCTTGCCGCCGTATTTGGCGGCGTAAGCGGTGACGCTTTTGACGTACTGTTTTGTCTCGGCGTACGGGGGTATGCCTTTGTGTTTATCGACGGCGTTCGGCCCGGCGTTATATGCCGCCAGGGCAAGCTCAACGTTGTTGTCGAAAAGGTTGAGCATCTTGGCGAGGTATTGCGTGCCGCCGGCGATGTTCTGTGCCGGGTCGAAGATGTCGGTGACGCCCATCTCGGCGGCGGTCTCCGGCATAAGCTGCATCAGGCCGCGGGCGCCCGCACGGGAAACGGCGTAGGGATTGAAATTGCTCTCGCACCGGATCACGGCGCGCACCAGGTTTTCGTCGAGAACGTAATGTTTGCTGTAGTGTTTGATGAGGTCTTCGATATTGGTCGACGTATACTGTTCGGCGGCCGTCATGCTTCGGTAACGGCGCGCGACGATGATGGGCTCGTACTTGATTTCGACTTCGATGTAGCCTTTCCGGTTGCCGTACTTCTCCGGCCGGTTGGTCAGGATGATTCGGCCCTGCGGGTCCTTGTACTGGCGCATGTTGCGCTCGACACGCCGCTCGTGCCGCTTGGCCGCGTTCGCCTTCTGCTGCTCGAGGTTTTCATGGATGGTTTTGGCATCGGCGTGTGTCGTGATCAGTTCGGGCGGAAGCGGCGCTTTGGGCCCGTCGGCCTTTGCGCTGACCGAGACGGCCAGGACGGCCGCGGCCAGGACGGCCGCGACGCGTATTCGAGGAAGTTTAATGTTGACAGCCAATACCACAGTTTTGCACTTATGCAGAGGGCGTTGCGAGCATTTCATCGTGCGGCTAGTATATCCAAAAACGTTTTCCAAGGCAACAGGTTATAAGATGTTGAGGGTGGTGCGCCGGGCCGTTTATACGGCTTTTTCGCACTTATAACGCTTTCCTGAAAGACGTCAGTGGGTCATTTAGGACGATTGGGACAATTGGGACCAAAAAAGGCTTCTCACTTGCCGCACCCTGGGAAGCCGTGTTAGTGTACGTTCATGGGACCGCAATCCGGGGCAAACAGCCAATCTGACGCGTTGGAGGTCCGGCTTTTTCGCCGCTTGGACGAACTGAAAACCACCCTCGCCACGGCTGAAAGCTGCACAGGCGGCTTGATCGCGCATCGGATCACGAACGTGCCCGGCGTGTCGGCGTGCTTCGTGGGCGGCGTCGTGGCTTACAGCGACAAGCTAAAGGCGTCGCTGCTGGGCGTCGAGGATGATGTGTTGGCGGCTCACGGGGCGGTGAGCGAGCCTGTGGCGCGCCAGATGGCGGAAGGCGCCCGGACCCGGCTGGGGGCGGATGTGGCGGTTGCAGTGACGGGGATTGCGGGCCCCGGCGGCGGTACGGCGGAGAAGCCGGTGGGGCTGGTATACTTGGCGGTGTCGGGTAGGGCGGGTACGGTGGTGAGCCGCGAGATTTTCACGGGGAATCGGTGGGTAATCAAGGAGAAAACGGCGGTAAAGGCGCTGGAAATGGTACTGGAGTACTTGGAATGAGCGCGGGATTTGTCCACCTTCATGCGCACAGCGATTACAGCGTGCTCGATGGGGCGTGCAAGATCCCGGAGATGCTGAAACGGTGCGCCGAATATAACATGCGGGCTTGCGCCCTCACCGACCACGGCTCGCTGTTCGGCGCGGTGGCGTTTTATCTCGCCGCGTCGAAAGCCGGCATCAAACCCATCATCGGCAGTGAGCTTTACATTGCGCGCGGGCACAGGCTGGACAAGTCGGCGCGGTCGCAGGGCGAGGCGTACTATCACCTGCTGGTGCTGTGCGAGAACGAGGAGGGGTATCACAACCTCTGCCGGCTCAGTTCGATTGGGTATCTCGAGGGGCACCATTACCGGCCGCGGGTGGACGATGAGATCCTGGCGAAATACCACGCGGGGCTGATTGGTTCGAGCGCGTGCCTGGGCGGGGAGATCCCGCAGTGCCTGTTGCGCGACGACGTGGCGGCCGCGGACCTAGCGGCCAAAAAGTATATCGACATCTTCGGGAAAGACAATTTCCTGATCGAGATCATGGATCACGGCATGCCCGACGAGCAGAAGGTCAACCCGATGCTGGTGGACCTCGCCCACCGCCACGGGCTGATGGTGGTGGCCACCAACGACTGCCACTACCTCGACAAACCCGACGCGGAAGCCCACGAGGCCCTGCTCTGCATCCAGACAGGCAATACGCTGCGCGACGAGAACCGGTTCAAGTTTCCCACCAGCGAGTTTTATTTCCGCAGCCCCGACGAGATGCGCGAACTGTTCCAGGCGTGGCCGGAGGCTGTGGCGAACACGGAGAAAGTAGCGGCGCGGTGCAATCTCGAGCTGCCGCTGGGCCGGCACCTCGTGCCCAAGTATCACCCGCCCCAGGACTGGCAAGGATCGAAAGAAGAATACCTGCGCAGCCTGGTGAAGCATGGGTTGGACAAGCGCTACAAAGGCCACCCGGGGCCGGAATACGTTGCGCGGGTCGAGTACGAGCTTGACGTCATCGAGAAGATGGGGTTTGTCGATTACTTCCTGGTGGTGTGGGACCTGATCAATTTTGCGCGGGAATCCGGCATACCGGTTGGGCCGGGGCGCGGATCGGGCGCGGGCAGCCTGGTGGCATACGCGCTACGGATAACGAACCTCGACCCGATCCGTTATGGGCTGCTGTTCGAGCGGTTCTTGAACCCCGAGCGCGTGTCGATGCCGGATTTCGATCTCGATTTCTGCTACCGGCGCCGCGAGCAAGTCATCGAGTACGTCCGCAACAAGTACGGCCAAGGCAACGTCAGCCAGATCATTACGTTTGGGCGGATGATGGCGCGGCAGGTGGTCCGCAACGTCGGCCGCGTGATGGGGATGTCGTACGGCGACGTCGACCGCATCGCCAAGCTGGTCCCCGAAGAACTCAAAATCACGCTCAAAGACGCCGTCCAGCGCGAGCCGGAGCTGCGCGATCTCGTCGAGCGCGACCCGGACGTCGGCCACCTGTGGCGGCTGGCCACGCGGCTTGAAGGCATCATCGGCAACTGCGGCACGCACGCGGCGGGTGTGGTGATTTGCGACGAGCCGCTCACCGACCACGTCGCCCTGTTCAAAGCACCGGGCAGCGAGGTTGTCGCCACGCAAGTCGAGATGAAAGCCGTCGAGAATGTGGGCCTGCTCAAAATGGACCTGCTTGGGCTGCGCACGCTCACCGTGATCGACGACGCGGTCCGGGCGATCGAACGCAACCGCGGCATCAAGATCGACATCGACGACGTCCCGCTGGACGACCCGGCCACGTACGACCTTTTGCGGAGCGGGCGGACGGTCGGGGTGTTCCAACTCGAGAGCACGGGGATGCGCGACCTCGCCAAACGGATCGGGCTGGACAGCCTCGAGGAGATTTGCGCGCTGGTGGCGTTGTTCCGGCCGGGCCCGATGCAGCTCAAGGACCAGTACATCGAGTGCAAGCACAACCCGTCGAAGATCGCGTATGACCACCCACTGCTCGAACCCATACTGAAAGAGACGTACGGCGTGGCATTGTACCAGGAGCAGGTGATGCAGATCGTGCAGGCGGTGGCGGGATTCACGCTGGGCCAGGCCGATATCCTGCGGCGCGCCATGGGCAAAAAAGACGCCAAGCTTATGGCCGAACAGCGCAACAGGTTCGTCAGCAAAGCCGTGGCCAACAAGATCGACGAGAAAACGGCCGAACTGCTGTTCCAGCGGATCGAACAGTTCGCCGGCTACGGGTTCAACAAGTCGCACAGCATGGCCTACGCGGTCATCGCGTACCAGACCGCCTACCTCAAGGCCAATTACCCCGCCGAATTCATGGCGGCCCTGCTCACCAGCGAGTCGGGCAACCTCGATAAGGTCGGCGAGTACATCGAAGAGTGCCGGCGGAACGGGATGGAAATCCTGCCGCCCGATGTGAACACGAGCTACCGCGAGTTCAGCGTCGAGAACGGGGCAATCCGGTTTGGGATGGCCGCCGTGAAGAACGTGGGCGAAGTCCCCACGGACGCGATTGTCGCGGAGCGGGAAGCCAACGGGCCGTTCACGGACATTTTGGATTTCTGCTGCCGGCTCGATTCGCGGGTGATCAACCGGCGGCTGATCGAGAGTCTCAACCGCGCCGGGGCGTTTGTCTCGACGGGTTGGAACCGGCGGCAGGTCGAAGCGATGATCGACAATGCCATCAGCGAAGGCCAGATCGCACAGAAAGAACGCGAAATGGGCCAGACGTCGCTGTTTGACCTGATGGACTCGAGCACGACGAGCAGTTCGTTTCATGACAAACCCGACTTGGTCGAGTGGCCGGAGAACGAAATACTCGCGTTCGAGAAAGAGATGCTCGGCCTTTACGTGAGCAGCCACCCGCTGGCGCGCCACGGCCAGACGCTCGAACGGTACAGCTCCATCAAGGTGTCCGACCTGCCCAACCTGCGCGAAGGCCAGGAAGTGGTCGTGGGCGGGCTTGTCGTCACCGTCAAATACCACGTGACGGCGCGCGGGGCGAAAATGGCCTTCATGACGGTCGAGACGCTCGATGGCCCGTGCGAGATCACCGTGTTCTCGGACTTGTTCGAGCAGCGGGCGGGGCTTGTCGTTCAAGACATGGTTGTGATGGTGCCCGCGCGCGTGAGTTTCCGCAACAACACCCCCGGGCTCGTCGCGTCAGACATCCTTCCCATCGAAGACGCGGAAAAACAACTCACGCGCACCGTGCATATCCGGTTGCAGACGATCGGGCTGGAAGAACACCTGATCGACCAACTCGCACAAATCCTCGGCAACACCCCCGGCAAGTGCAGCGTCCACCTCCACTGCATCCAGCCCGACCAGACCGACGTGACCGTCCGCGCCACACAGGCCTGCACCGTCGCCCCCACCGAAAAACTCCGCGAACAAATCGAGCAACTCCTCGGCCCCGACGCGGTGTGGTTCTCTGGGGCAAATGGAAGTACGGAATAGTCCTGGTCGCGCACGGGGTGATTTGCGAAAAAGTTCTTGTTTCAGCGATAATTGCTTATGAAGGTGCGCGATATTGTTAGAATATTGCAGGAAGATGGCTGGCATCTGGTTCGAACACGTGGCAGTCATCATCATTTCCGGCATTCCGACAAGCCTGGAACAGTGACGGTTCCTGGTAATCCGAATTTTGATGTGCATCCGAAAACGCTTGCGAGCATCTTGAGGCAGGCGGGGCTCCGTAAGGAGGATAACGAATGAAGTACCTTGTCATAATTGAAAAAGGTCCCAACAATTTCTCCGCCTATGTTCCCGATCTCCCCGGTTGTACGAGCGCTGGAAACACGCTTGACGAGGTACTCGCGGGAATCCGAGAAGCAATCCAGGGCCATCTTGAAGTGATGCGCGAATTCGGAGACCCGATCCCGGAGCCAACAAGCGAATCCGCAGTCGTGGAAATTCCTGCCTGATTTTGAGCGAGATGACAATTCACCTGCATTTAGAACCACTGGAAGAGGGCGGTTACGTGGCTACTAGTCCCGACGTTCCGGGCCTTGTTGCCCAGGGGCGGAATATGACAGAGACGGTCGAAATCGCCCAAGGGCTCGCCCGAAAGATTGTAGAATCCTGCATAGAGCATGGCGATCCCATCCCCCCAGCGCTTGCTGACGATAAGTAGGCGCCTACTTCCCATCGCGTCCTTTCGGTGATATAGTGGCGGCCGTATGGGTAAATCAGCAGCAAAATGCGGGCTTGAGCGTGTGTCAGCGCGGGATGCGCTCGAGGGGCAGGTGCGGGCGTTGATGGTGCTGGCGGGGGCGTTGCGCGCGGAGGACGTGGACGCGGTGCATGACGCGCGGGTGGCGTCGCGGCGTCTGCGGGCCGTGTTGTCGGAGCATAAGCGGCTGTTTGATAAGGAGGCGCTCGATGCCGCGCGCCACAAGGTGCGCGGGATCACGTCGGGGCTTGGAACGGCGCGCGAGTTGGACGTGAGCCTGAGCGAACTGGAGAAGCTCACCACTAAGCTCGACGGCGGGGAGAAAAAGGCCGCGCGTCACGCGACGCGGTTTTTGAAAAGACGCCGGGCGGCGGAATCGGCCAAGCTGGCGGAGGCGGCGGACACAATCGGGTCGCCGGAGTTCCAGCAGGCCGTGCGGGGGCTGCAACCGCGGGCCGGCAAGTCACGCCGGTGTTATTTTGCGACAGCGACGCGGCGGGCGTTGCGCCGGTTCGATGCGGTTGTGGCGGCAGCCGATGCCTGGAAAGAATCGCCTGCGCCGGGGCACCTTCACGCGCTCAGAATCGCGTTCAAGAAACTCCGTTACACCTGTGAAATCTACCGCGGCCTCTACGGCGCCGCGATGGACGTTTTTATCGACTGCCTGAAGGACGCGCAGGACTGTCTCGGCCGCTGGCACGACTACAGCGTGCTGAGTCAGTACGTTGCCGAGGCGCGCGCGAAAGCCAGGGGCGAGACGGTCAGACAGTACGAGGCGTTGTCGGCGTGGGTTGGGTCGCAGGCGGATTCCTTGCTCGACATGTTCCGGCGCCACGCGGACGTGTTCTTTTACCCGGAGCAGGTCGAGCAGTTCAGGCTGTTCCTGTCGGGTAAGGTTGAAGAGTTGAAGCAAAAAAACGGAGAGGCCAAATGCGGAACGAAGCATCTGCTGGCAGACGTTTAAAGAGTGCGGTTTTAACGACGCATGGCTGACCGCGGGTGAAAAATACGGCCCGACCGTGACGTGCGCCGGGTTCGGCCCGCCGGGCGATCAACAGGACCGGCGCATTGATTGGATCCTCTACAAAGGCGGCGTGACAGTGCAGAAAATGGAGACGTCGCTGTTCAACAAAGATGGCAAGTATCCGTCGGACCACTATCCCGTGGTGGCGAAGCTGGTGGTGAAAGAATAGGATCGATCCGACCGATCGGACCGATCCGACCAATCGGACCCTTAAGCCACGGCGGTTTTGCATTTGGCGGGGGATCTGATGTAAAACGCGGCATCGGAGGGGTGCCCCATGAAGCTTGCTTTTCTTTTGCTGCCGCTTGCCGTTGTTGTTGGTGCGACCGCCGCGCCCGATCACGCCGGCCTTCGCAAACAAATCACCTTTGACGAACTCAAGGCCAATTTCGCCCAGCCGGACATGATCTACGCGCCGTTTATGTTCTGGTTCTGGGACGCGCCCATTGACAAGGCGCAGGCCGTCGAGATCGCCCAAAAGCTCGCGGGCCAGCGGATCAATCCCGGCTACGCCCACGCACGACATTCAATTGCCACGGGCGCGCCGTCGTTGCCGGTCGAGGATTGGCTGTCGCCGCAGTGGTTCGATGCGTTGAGCGACGTGGTGAACATCGCCGAGCGGAACGACGCGTATTTCAGCTTCTGCGACGAATACTGGTGGCCGAGCGGGCGGGCGGGCGGCAAGGTGCTCGAGGCGCACCCCGAACTACGGGCAGTCAGCCTCAAGTGGAACACGTTTGATCTTGCGGCGGGGCAGGCGTGCGAACTGCCTGCTTCGTTTTTCACGGTCGCCGCGCAACATGCCGCTGCTTGGGATGCCAACGCGGCGACGTTGGCTGCGGGCCCGCAGTTTGGCAAAGGGATCTGGGCGTCCGTGCCGGAGGAAAAACAGAGCGTGTGGTTTCGCAAATCGTTCAGCCTGCCGAAAGACGCGAAGATAAAGAGCGCGCGCATCAAGATCGCGGCGAATGACGAATACCTGCTCTACTGCAACGACGAGTTTATCGGCGAGGGCAACAATTGGAAACTGCCCGACGAGTTCGAGTTGATCGCGGCGGTCAAACCGGGTCGCAACGTTGTTTCAATCGAGGCGTTCAACGCCGAGGGCGACGCGGGCCTGATTGCGGGGCTTACGGTCGAGTGCGACAACGGCCAACTCTGCCTTACACTCGGCACAGACGCCGACTGGCTCGCTTCCGACACCTACACCGTCGGCTGGAATTTTCCCGACTTCGATGATACCGCATGGAAGCCGGCCACGGTGATAGGCGGCCCCGAGACGGCGCCATGGAAACTGAGCGAGCGCGGCGCGCGGCACGTCAAAGCGACGATCAAGAGCGCCACGCTAAATCTTATTGGCGCCGGCGAACCGTTCACGTGGACCGCCCCCGCCGACGGCTACTGGCGCGTCTATTCGTTCAACCAGTACGAGTCGACCGGCATCGATAACAGCGACGTCAATTATCTCGACAACCGGCTCGCGGATGCGTTCATCAAGATTGCGTACGAGCCTTATCTCGAACATTTCCGCGACAAGCTGGGCAACCGGATGCCGGGCGTTTTCATGGACAACGAGGGCGACTACGGCTACAAGCTGGCGTGGTCGGACCACCTCGAAGAGTATTACAAGCAGAAAACAGGCAGGGACATCCGGCAGTGGATGCCCCTCATGATCGACGACGATGCAGAAGGTGTCTATGCCAAGGCGCGATACGACTGGTTCGACGCCGTCTCGGACATCTACGCCGAATTTTTCTCGAAAATAAACCAATGGTGCACTGACCACGGCCTGTACCTTACGGGCCACCTGTGGGAGGAGAGCCTGATGCTCGAGGCGGTGGCGGTGGGCGACGTGTTCCAGGCGCAGCGGGCATTCTCGATGCCGGGCACGGATTGCCTCGAACAAAAGGCGCTCGACCCGCGCGATTTCAAGGAGGTACAGTCGGTGGCCGAATTCGAGGGCCGGCGACTTTCGAGCGAGGTGCTTGGCGTGGCGGGTTGGGACATGACGCCGGTGCTGATGAAAAAAGCGCTCAACTCGGTGACGGCGTGGGGCGTCAGCCACATCATCCCGCACGGCGTGTTCATGACGCGCAATTTTGACGGCAACTATTGGCCGCCGGACTGGTACGATGAGAACCCCTACTTCCGTTACCTCCATCAGTGGAACGATTTCGCCCGGCGCGCCAGCTATGTCAACGCGTGCGGCAATTGCCAGCCGCAACTCCTCCTGTACCACCCGATGGACAGCATCTGGGCGCTCTCCGCCGACGGGATGTTCGACCCGAGCGAGTACGGCGGCGTGAACGAGGTTGGGCGATGGTTTGGCGAGACGGCTCACCACATCGACGCAGTCTACACCGCCGCCATTAACCATCTCACCGAAAGGGGCATCGACTTTCTAATTGCCGACGATGAATACTTACGGAAGACAACGATCGAGGGTAAGAATCTTCTGCTGAATGAGCACACGTTTTTGGGCGTGGTGCTGCCGCCCGTGACGGTCATGCCGCTCGACGTGGCCGCCAAGCTGGTCGAGTTTGCCAATACCGGCGCGGTCTTCTCCCTGGGCGAACTCCCAACCGGCTCCACCGACAACGGCATGAACGACCCGAAAATGTCCGCGTTGATGGACCGGTTGAAGAGTGCCAAAGGATTCAGGTCGGCGCAGGACGCCTCCGGGAGACCCTATGAATTCCTTTCGCCCGCCGTCACCATTCAGCAGGGCGAATTTCCGCTGCTCGAGCGTCACATCAAGATCGACGGCCGGGATTTCTTCTGGCTTGCCAATAACACGAACGACTATCAAAACTGCGACGCTCAAATCTGGGACGTTGCGGGTGTTGCATCAATTTGGGATTGCGAGACCGGCCAGATAAGGTCTGTCGAGGTGCAGGCGTCCGAGGAGCGCCAGTTCAAGGGAAAAGAACCGGGGACGATGCCGCTGGTCCGCCGGCTGACGGAGGTTAGGCTGTCGTTCAAGCCGTATGAAGCGTACTGGCTCGTCATCGATCCGCAGGCGCAACTGACACAGGAGCAAATCGAGAAGGCGAAGCAGTTCGTCGAAGCGGGCGTTCTCCAAGTCGCCAAAAAAGATAAGGAATCGACCGCGGCCGTCGAGGTGCCTGGCCCGTGGCGCGTGAGCATTGACAGGGCCGACCAGCCCCGCCCGCCGAACCCGGGCGAGATACCGGACGAGTTGAAGGCCGGGGCTGAGAAACCGTTGGAAGACTGGAACGCGTGGGGGATTCCGACGTTCAGCGGGTTCGTCGACTACGCGGCCACGTTCGAGTTCAGCGGAGATATCGCCACCGCGCGGCTTGACCTCGGGAACGTCATGCACATGGCCGAAGTCTGGCTCAACGGCCGGCCGCTTGGCGCGAAACTGTGGCCCCCTTACGTGTGGGACGTGTCGAAACTCGTCAAGCCCGGCTCGAACTCGATCAAGATCAAAGTGGGAAATCTGATCGACAAGGACCTCGGCGGAAAATCCCAATCAGGCCTGTTCGGGCCGGTCCGCGTGACATACAAAAAGCCGCAGGAACCTGGGCCTGCTGATAACGCGCGGGCGATGCCAGTGAATAAGCCGGCATCCGCCGAAGAGGCACTCAAAGCCTGGAGAGGCCGCGTCAAGGCGTCAGATAGCCTTGGTCGCCGCAAGCTTGCACCCAAACAGCGTGAACCTTAACCCTGTTGGCGGTTGCGGTGCCGACGGCGGCGGACTCTCTGCCCTTCCACGACCACGCGCATCCAGCCTTCCAGATTCTCGGAGTCGGGCAACATCCTGGCGTGGAACCGGGCCAGGGTGTCATGGTCGCAGAAGTCGCAGAACGAGTCGTAGAGTTGGATGTGGTTTTTCAACCTGACCGTTTTGCTGTAACGCTTGCCCAGGACCACGCCATCCAGGTCGATGAAATAAAAGTCTTTGCCGTCTCGGGTGAAGATGTTTTTGCCGGACAGGTCGGCGTGGTACGCGCCGGCATCGGCCAGCCGGTTGACGGCATCGGCGAGCCCCGCGAAAAACAGGTCCGGGGCCTCCTGGGTTGCCGACTCCCTGACCACTTGGGCTGCATAGATTTCCACGTTTATATACCCGGCCAGGAATTGGGTCACCATCGCGTTTCCAAACACGATCCCGAACGATGTCCACTCGCCATAGGCCAACGGCTCGGGGACGCGGACGCCCCGCAGGTGCAGGTGGTTGGCCGCGATCCACGCCCGGCGGTATCGGCCGCGGGCGAGGGTCCTTTTTACCGGCCCCAGGCCGCCTTCGATCCGGCTGCGTTTGACGGCCCACCCCCCCACTCTGCGCGTTTCGCTTTTGGACGACCGCTTGAGGATTTCGCCGCCGCCGTGAATGGCCTGAAAGAGGGTTTGAGGATCCAGCTCGGCGCGGTGGTGGAGGCGGAGCCGGCCGATCTGCGTCACCGTCTGCCCGTCATACACTTCAAGAGCCATCGCCGGACCTCGTGAGGGCGTCGGACACGGTGCCTTTGGCGTGGTAAACTCGCCCAATCCAGCCCGGCAGCGATTCCTCGCCATACGCCCGGCACAGCGGCTCAAACAGGCTCAGCGGCAGCCGGTTCTTCTCGAGTGACCTGCGGAACCGGAACAGGTTGCGCGCCCGCTGGACGTGCGACATGCCCGGTACCAAGCGGGCGTTGTCCAGGTCGATCAGGAACATCTCCGTGTCATCGATGAGCACGTTGCGCACCTGGAGGTCGGCGTGCCAGAGGCCGAGGTCGTGCATTTTGCGGAACAACTGGCCGCAGCGGCGCATCACCTCAATCCCTTGCTCCGGCTGGGTTTGGACATAGTCGAGCAGGTTCGGCGCGGCTATTTCGACCGTGGCAAACGCGCCACGGACGAACGGCCCCCACCACTGCCAGCAGGCCCCCAGCGGTTCGGGAACCGGCAGTCCTTGACGCCAAACGTGGTCGTGCAGGCGCAGTTCGCGGAGGGGGCGGTTGTGCAGCAGGTACGACTCCCGGATGAAATACTGTATCATGCCGCCCCGCAAATACTTACGCACAATGCCCCACCGTTGTCCGCACGGGAACCGATGGACGGTCCCGCGCCCGGAATCGCCCGCGGGAACGCACCCGGCCCCGTCGACAAGGGCGGCGGCCACCGCGTCCGGGCAGTCGCCTCGCACCAGTGCCTTATGCCCTTTTGCGGCTATCTTGACATAGTCGCCCAGCATTGAAATCTCCGGGGAACTTACTATGCGCCGCGAGAGCGGTGTATATCAAATAAAAGATAGGACTTAACCTTTTGAGTGAAAAGCGTTACAATGTATAGGGCAGCGCCCGAAAGGAGGCCCGTATGAGGTACGTGGCAGTGTTGGTTTTGGCGATCCTTGTGGCGGCGGCGCCCGTTTGGGCGGATTCGCTCGTCCACAACGGCAAGACGTACAACAACGTCTATGTGCGCGAGGGAAATTCTTCCTACTACGTCCAGGACCCGGCGACGGGGACCGTGACAGCTTTTCCCAAGAGCGAGGTCGGCGCCGCTGGCGTTAATATCAGCTCCGACGCATCCGTGCGCCAGGTACTCCTGGACCAGTGGAAATCGGCAAAGACCAACAAGCCGTTGCCGGCGCTGACGGCAGTGGCACAGTCGGCCCTGACGGCGGCCGCGGCGGTGCAACCGACTGATCCCATGCCGACCGATCCCGCGCCGTCTGTTCGCGTGCCGGCCATGCGTGGAAACGCGAGCGTGAGGCTACACAATGTGCCGTTGCGCGACGCGTTGCGGGTGACGTTGCGCGGGCAAAACCTCGATTACCAGGTTCGGGACAATTATATCTATGTAAGCACGCCGCAACGGTTGCGGCAGGAGCCGCTCGAGGGCATCCAGTCCCGGGCCTATTCGCTGGCCGGCGCAACCGCTTCCGATACGCTGCCCAAGATCGTCCTGCGCAACCCCGGCGGGGCGTACCCGCAGATGGGCTACGGCGGCGGGATGGGCGGCGGCTACGGCGGCGGGATGGGCGGCGGCTACGGCGGCGGGATGGGCGGCGGCTACGGCATGGGCGGCCGTATGGGTGGCGGGATGGGCGGCGGGATGGGCATGGGCGGTTACGGCGGCGGCATGGGCGGATACGGCGGCGGGATGGGGATGAGAGGCGGCATGGGCATGATGGGCGGCTACGGCGGCGGCCAGGCGTTCAGCAACATCTCCGACCTGTTCTTCAACATCGACGACCGCCTTGTTGGTGAAACGCCAGCCGTTATCGGCGTCGGCGGGCTGTCAGAGGTGCAGCGCCCGGCACAGCGGTAGCATGGAAGACCTTTCAATACTATCGGTCCGTTGCAAGGGAGGGCGTGACTGACAAGGCTGAGATTTTCGCGCGCTCTTCATCGCTCAACTTGATCTCCAGACAATTGAGGGTGTCGTTCATCTGCTCGAGGTTTCGGGCGCCGAGGATGGGCGCGGTGACGGCGGGATTCGAGGCAACCCATGCCATGGCGAGTGCCGCGGGTGAATAGCCGTTGTCTTGGGCGTACTTCACGAATCGCTCGGCGACTTCCCAGTACTGCGCATTCTTGTACCTGTCCTTGTACATCTCGTTTTCGTTGAGCCGACCCGTTTCCTTGCGCTGGTATTTGCCGGTGAGCAGGCCGGCCGCAAGCGGGTTGCAGGGGAACACGGCTAGGTTCTCCCACGCCGCCAGCAGCAGCAGTTCGACCTCCGCCTGCCGCTTGACGAGGTTGTACATGGGCTGGATGCACACGGGCGGCGCGTAGCCGGCGTTTTGCGCCATCGCCAGCGCCTTCATCGTTTGCCACGCGGAGAAATTCGACAGACCGAGGTACATCACCTTGCCCTGCTCGACCAGCGTGGTGACCGCGCCCAACGTCTGTTCGAGATCGGTCTCGGCATCCCAATGGTGGAGGTAGAGGATGTCGAGCCAGTCCGTTTGGAGCCGCTCGAGCGATTTCTCGACAGACAGCAGAATGTTGCGCCGCGAACTGCTGCGCTCGTTAGGCCCGTCGCCACTCGGGAAATGGACTTTCGATGCCAGCACGATGCTTTCGCGGCGCCCGTTCAGCCATTTGCCCGTGATGACTTCGGACTGGCCCTTGTTGTAGATGTTGGCGGTGTCGAAAAAGTTGATGCCGATTTCGGCCGCGCGGTCCATGATGGCGAATGACGTCTTCTCGTCGGACTCGTTGCCGAACGTCATCGTCCCCAGGCAGAGTTTAGAGACGCGGACACCCGTGTTGCCGAGCAGGACGTAGTCCATGGAGACCTCCTTTTACGCCTTTTTCCCGCGAGACACATACAGCAGAAAGATGAGCAGGGTGAGACCGAGCACAAAGACCGCTAGGAAATAGCCATAACGCGCAAGATTCGCTGAAGGCGGCTCATTCTTCTCAGCCTTGACACGCAACGCTTTCGCCGGCGTTGCGCTGTCCACTCCGGAGGAATCGCTGTCCTTCGCAGAAGCCACCTCATCCTTCAACCGATTCAGTTCATTCTCGCTGATTCGCGGAACAATCTTGCCGCCTTTCCACTCAAATCCGGTGAGGAGTTCCTTGGCCGGACCAAAACATAACAACTCCCTCCCCTCACCGAACGACGGCTCAAACGTATCAGGTGCGAAAGACGGGTTCAGCTCGATCTCCGTTATTCTGTAAACGTCCTTCCGCGTCATTACGCTGCCGTCGTCAAGATAACTCGTACGAATAACTTCGCTGGCCTTCGGAACATAATGGCCGTCAATCTCGAGGAACTCGACTCGCGTCAGTTCCTGCCTGGTCAACTCTATCGTGTGCTCATTCCCTTCCCTGTCCCGAGCTAGAGGTTTCTTGTACTCGTCTCCGGGAAGAGCGGCGGGATAAAAATGCTTCCCAGACTCGACTTCCACCGTACAGCCAACCAACGCATAGCCCTTGGAGGGATCCAGCCAGACCTTCGTGCGTGCATATTTCGTTTCGGAAGAAAGCGTCACGCAGGGTATGCCATTTCTTTCTTCTTCGGCCACCTGCGTGGCATTGGCGGGCAGCAAGTCGGTAAGGGGAATGAAACCCACTTCTCTGAACCAACCGAAAACGCCCTCCCCGCCGGCATTACCCAATTGTACACGGGCCTCCTTCATGTCATCCTGTGGATAACAGTATACTGCATGTCTTCCAGGACCTGGCGCATTAACCGCTTGAACAAAGTAGTAAGAGCCCTCGTCCAATGTCGTCACAAGGTGATCTTGCTCCCAGTTGATCTTCCATTTCCCAAATGGTTTGCCTTGTTCTACGGGCTCGAAAAATGTGGTAGACCAGCGCCATCGGACGCCATCCTTCTTGATTGCAATTTCATCAGGAATATTCACCGGCCGTTGCTCTTGCAGCGCATCTTCCCATTCCCCTACAGTCTGCACGCGCAGCGAGAATTTCTCCTGCCACGACAACCCCGACCGATACCTTTCAAGCACTTCGCCGGCGCCGGGAAGGGCTGCCTGTAACGGCAATTGAGACAGAAGCAGCCAGGCAGGGGCCAGCGCAAGAAAGACACATCGAATGGGGGCACGAGGAACTGTGCAAGCACGCATCGGTCCGGGCCTCCTATATCATGAATGTACCCATGTGTTGCCGATTTTACATAGGACGAACAGGACCTACATTAACGGTGATGTGAACTCCGTTTTCCAGGTGCCTGGCCAGAATATAAAGAAAATCGCTGAGCCGGTTGAGAAAGACGACAATTAATGTGGCATCAAACGACGGCATGGTTTCATTGAGCGCCACGCAACCGCGTTCGAGCCGGCGTGCGACGGCGCATGCAAGATCGGCCTGTGCGGCGAGCGTCGTCGAGGCGGCCAGGATGAACGCGCGTGGCAGCGGCGTCATGGTTTCGAGGCGGAGTTGCTCGTTTTCCAGCTTGTCGATGTCGGCCTGGGTGATTTTTCGCGGGTGATATTCGGGGCGCTTGTTTTCAGGATCGCTGCACGCCGAGCCGATCGGGAAGTATTGGGCCATCAGCCAGAGCAGGAACTCGGTGAGCGCCTCGTAGTCGCGCGGCTTGCGGTCGAGAATGGCGAGGCGTAACAGCCCGGTGTGGGCGCGGAGTTCGTCCAACGTGCCGACGCACTCCATGATGGGATGCGACTTCGAGTAGGACTGGCCGTCCAGGGCGGAGGTGGTCCCGTCGTCGCCGCGCTTTGTCGTTACCTGGCTTTTCATGAGCTTCCCCTCCCCTACTTCACTGTCAGCGTGATCGGGCAGTGATCGGAACCGCGGACGTCGCACAGGATCGTCGACTCGACCACCCGGCCGATGAACTTTTTGTTGACGCAGAAATAGTCGATGCGCCAGCCGATGTTTCGCTCGCGCGCGTTGCGGAAATACGACCACCACGTGTAATGGCCCGGCTCCTGGTTGAAATGGCGGAACGTGTCGATGTAGCCCTCGTTCAACAGGTCCGTCATTGCGGCGCGTTCTTCCGGCAGGAAACCCGGGTTCTTGACATTGTCTTTGGGCCGGGCGATGTCGATTTCTTCGTGGGCGACGTTGAAATCGCCGCACAGGATGACGTTCTTGCCCGCGGCCATCAAGCTGTTGCAGAACCGGCCCACTGCTTTCATAAAGGCCAGCTTGTAATCGAGGCGCACGCCGTGCGGCTGGCTGTTGGGAAAATAGGCGTTGACGACGGTGAAATCGGCGTATTCGAGCGTCTGCACCCGGCCTTCGTCGTCGAACTCGTCCGCACCCATCACGCCCACCGACAGCGGCTGTTCCTTGACGTACGCCGCCACGCCGCTATAGCCCTTTCTCACCGCCGGCCGCCAAAGCGACACGTAGCCCGGCGGGTTTACCAGCCCCGTATCGAGATCTTCGGGCGCCGCCTTGACTTCCTGGACGCACAACACGTCGGGCTGCGTCTGTTCGAGCCAATCGAGCATGCCGGCCCGCGCCGCGGCACGAATGCCGTTGACGTTCCAGCTCATGATGCGTTTGACCGGCTTCTCTTTAACCATACGCGCGCCCACCCCTCGACTATAGACAAAGGATACGGGCGCAGAACCGATGTTTTCAACAACGGGCGAAGTCGAAGGTTTGCCTTGCGTGGGGCTTCACGTTACAATGGGTTTTGAGGAGAGATTGTGATGAGATTCAACGTAACCATTGACCGGGACGAAGACGGGGTATGGATCATGGAATGCCCCTCCATTCCTGGATGCGTCAGCCAAGGCGCCACCCGTGAAGAAGCCTTTGAGAATATCAAAGAGACGATTCGCCTTTGCCTTGAAGTCCGGGCGGAACAAGGAATGCCGCTCACGGTGGAAACAAGCCAAGTAGAGGTCAACGGACGCGCGTGTGCGCGCTAATGCCGCTCCTGCCAACCCTGCGCGGCCGCGAACCTGTTGCCGTATTCGAACGATTGGGTTGGAACATTGCCCGGTAACAGGGCAGCCACATCATCATGACAAAACCGGGAAATATCGCCACCCTCGCCATCCCGGCGCACAAGGAAGTCGCCAAAAGCGCCCTGCGAAGTCTCATCCGCGCCACCGGACTCACCGTTCAGGAATTCCTTACTACGTACGACGCGGGCTGATTCCCATCCGTTTGCTGATTACGTCTCACTACACAATTGCGGGCGGCGGCGCGAAGACGCCTGCAATCGGATCCGCCAGCGGACAAACTTCAGCCGCCCCCGTGGCTCGGCAACCTTCGTCGAACAACCCGAAACAATGCTCCACCGCAATCTCCGCCCGCAAAAGCCCGGCCCGGCCAAATGCATCAAAGCAGAGAATAGCCAAGAATGAGTAGTCTGTTCCGGATTTCCCCGGATTCTGTGAAGCCGGAGCCACGCATGCCACGCGAGCGATGCTGATGTTTCCATGTTCGCTACCGGTTTTGAAAGCACAGTTGACAATAGGCAGGGGGCATAAAATGTCTAAGGTTGGCCCCGAAGGTTCGGCCTCAGCGGGCGCACACTGAGTATTCCGACACCCGCTGCCAGTATGGCGATCAGAATAAACGACCATCGGACAGGGAGCGCTGTGGGATGGTCCACATCGTATGGATCAGTCCCCAAGGCCCGCTCCGTTTCATCGGGCACGCCGTCACCATCAGAATCAGTGTCGAGGAAATTGGGGATACCGTCGCCGTCAGGATCTGCTGTGCCCTCAATGGCGTCAGGAAGCCCGTCGCCATCCGAGTCCGCGTCAAGGTAATTGGGAAGCCCGTCCTCGTCCGGATCGGTGCTTCCCTCTATTCCGTTGGGTATCCCGTCGCCATCGGAATCCACATTGGGGTCGTCGGTAACACGTATGGTGAACCATCGATACGTCTGAGCACTCTGAGCATCTATCAGTCTGACTCGGAAAAGATACTCACCTTGCTCGGACCCTTCGCCTTGGAGCCGCCCCGTGGCAGCATCCAGCGTCAAGCCGGATGGCAAGGAGTCCTCGACGACGCTCCAAGCATAGGGTGGCGCTCCTCCGACACCCCATAGAGGTGTTGCATAGGGCGCATCGAGCCACGCGACCGGAAGGTTCGGGAAAGGACCTATCATTGGCTGTCCGGGTATGGTTAGGTTTCCTCCCTCCTGCGCAACATCCGAACCGTTGACCTTCGTGTTTGACAACGAAAAAGATAGTGTCCCGGCGGCGTTTGGGCGCAATGAGAAGTTCACTTGAGCGATACTTCCCGGTCCCGTTATCGGCTGAGTTCCGTCAAGGTGGATTCCGACCACGCCTGGCACGCTTGCATTACACACTAATGACCACGCGCTTGACTCCGTGAGATCTCTCTTGTACACGTTCTCGACCGTAAGCCGGGACGGATCGTAGTGGAGTTCCATTTCCGCCTGCGATACGGCCGATGAGGGATTGGATATCAACTCGACCGGGATGCTTGTTTGCGGCGCCTCGATTTCGTTATATCCGATTCGCAGGCGCGGGGTGGCCGCGCTGCCAAGAAACGATTGCAGGTCAGCGAGACCTTCCGCTATGCGTGAGTAAGTGGTCGGGAAACCCTCGGCCGAGAGCAGCAGTGTGTCACCTTGACACGAGGGCGTGATTCGGAGGGCCGCTGCGTCCGAGTCGAACCTCTGACCGCAGGATAATACTCTGGGCATCCATTTCTTGATGGCGCCCGTGATGGCTGGTAAGTAATCCAAGTCCGTTCGGGTCGTGGTCGAGTATAGCCAGTCGTCCACAAAGACGAGATACGCGGTGTTCGTCACGGGCGTCGCATCCCAATAGGTGGTTTTCATTTCCCACACCGTGAATCCATTGACTTCAAAAGAGTCCGTGATCTCTATGCTCGGACCCGTATGGGCCCCAACGTTCCAATGCCAACTGTTTCCCTTGGCAAGCGGCCAAAAATCGCAGAACGCCACTTCGCCTTCACCGACGGTGCTGCAACCTCCGACGATAGTTCTTTCGGTGAGGTCTCCAAAGCCGGAGAAATTCGTGGGGCCCAGACCGCGATTGAGAACGAAATAGGGCGGCCCCGCCGCTTCAAAGAGACCGCCCAGATTCTCACCGCACAGCCAAGAGTAGATAATCACGAACTGTTCCATATCAGAATACCCAGCTGACGTGAGATGCGCCCTAAGATCTCGAAAGGCATTTGCCCACTCGAGGATCATTCGGCGGTGCGCGGACCACCCGTAGTGCGTGTTGATATAGTGCGTGACAAATTGCATGGTTTCGACATAATCGAACCAACTAAGCAAAGGCCTCCCGTGTTCGTGGCGCAGAAAAAGGTCGTGACGGCCAAGCAGAAACTTCAGGTATTCATCCCCTCCAAAAAGGGTAGACCGCGCCTTGTCGCCGATTAACGTGGCGTATGCCTCTCCATAGCCGTACACCCCCCCGAACCGGCATGGCGCCTTATGTTCGCGTCCATGCCCAGCCTCGTGATCCATGTCCCATTTCCCCGGCGGCCATGGCAAGGCAAAGGCAAGCTCATTAGAAAGCTCGAGCTTGTACCCTGACTGAACTTCGTCCTCGAACCCGGCGTGAATAATATTACAGATGATTCCCAACTTGTAGTCGACCGGCACGCCGAAAATCGCTTGCATCGCCTTTACACACTGTTCATTGGCGGCAACCTTCGAAGCAAGGAGTCCGTCATCAAGGCGTGGCACCTGAAAAACCAGGGACTCGGTCTCGGCGGCAGTCCTGATGCGTTCTTCCTGGCCGTAGAGTGGGCCCGTCACAGTTCCAGATCCCCAGGGACCGAAATCCCAAGAGATCTCATAGGTAGGATTTACGTCGCGTTCAAACTCGTTCAGCAGCTTGGCTGCGAAGAACGGGAAAACCTGAAAGGTGCTGCTGGTCTGAGTACCGTGATGAACGACCACCGTCGGATCGAGCGTGCCTACTCCCCAATTGTACACCTCCTGCACCATGTTTCCGTATGCGTCGTTGAGCAGGAGTATGATCTGCGTCGCGGGACCAAACAACGGCGCTGCCCGCGGGGTGCTGCGGACGCTGGCAACATGCAACTGCCCCCCCATCGACGGCATGATCGTCGTTTCGCCAGCTCTTGGGGCGATGACGAGCGGATTCAGTCTCAGGGTGTGGGTGGGCGTATGCATGGGATCGGAGATGTGGACGCACCTTGCCACGAAAAACTCGTTTGCCGAAACACGCATGGTGGATACCCCGGCGCGGATACCCACCGCGCCCGGCAAGGGGCTCAAGGGCCAAGCAAGGTCATAGGCATACAGTTGGTTCTCGTAGTCCACAGGCTGTCCTGAGGCGTCCCGTGCGTCAAATCTCAGCACGCAGGAATCGCTCTCCGTTACCTCTATGAGAAATGGGGACACCACTGGCCGCGGCTCGGTGGCGTACAACAGCTGCCCTTCTGACGTGCGCGGGCAACCGAGATAAGCGCGCCCCAGTATTCCAGAGTTGGTGTGCAGAGCCAGCGTGGTTTCCCACGGAGCCCCCTTTGTTATGCCGCAAGGCCGTGCATCGAAGAACTTGCCGTAGGGTTCGACGACAAACCCGAAGTAGTTCTCACGCCCTGTAAAGTCGAATACGGAGGAAACAAGCTCCACGCTCACAGTCGTGGTTGGCTGCAAGGTGATGGCCCGCGACGCCGCAGTAAAGACCTCAGCGAGGTCCGTAAGAAGGTACCCTTTTCCCGCGTGCGCAATGAGCCCGTCATGCGTAGGCAATCCGTAAAAGCTCCATGTCCCAGGCATGACATCAAGAGTAGTGTGGCCATTGGTATCAGTCTCCACCGTCATCTGAAGTCCGTACTCATGGTTCACGGCATGGACGAGCATCTTCGGCATGGGATCCCCATTTTCATCCAATACCGTAACGCTTGCGGTCAACGGTTGAAACTCTGAGGCTGACGGCTCAGGATATGCCCCCCACAACAGCACAACGGGGGATGAAAGGCACAGGGCTAACGCGAATTTCGCGGTACCATTGAAGTGACCTCCCTGTTTGATATTGTTCGCTGTCACTGCGGCCTTCACTGATTTACCGATCACAACCATGAAAACCCAGCAAGATGGCGTGCTCGCCAGCAGGCGGACTTGTAGAATCCGCGGCCACCTCCGTTTCGCCGAGCATCTTGCAGTATAGCATGAATCCTCTTACCAATCCACGAGTGAATTCCGGGACAGATTACCAATTAATTGATTTACGCGGCTATCTGATCTTATGGTTATGCCCATGAGCCGGGTAGCGCGAGTTGTTGTGCCGGGATATCCGCATCATGTTACGCAGCGGGGCAGCCGCCGGGCCGATGTGTTCGAGGATGATGCGAACCGGAAAGCCTATCTGCGATTCCTGAATAAATACGCGCAACGCCACGGCCTTGCGGTCTGGGCTTACTGCCTTATGACAAACCACATTCATCTCGTAGCGGTCCCGCAGCGGCAAGACTCCCTGGCATTGGCCCTGCGCGATGCGCCGCGGTCTACGCCATGCACTTCAACACGCGAATGAAATTGAGCGGCCATGTATGGCAAGGCCGCTTCTATTCCTGCCCGTTGATTTTCCTGGATTTTCCTAGAATATGAATCCGGCTTGCGACTGGTGTCAAGTTGCCTTGTGTGCAAGGTCCCGTTACAATGGCTTTGAAGGGATTCCTTCTTGATCGGGAAGGCCATCGGTGAAGTGGACATGTCAATATTCAGCACAATACATCTTGCGTGAAAGTCAGAACGAATGAAAGAGCTCATTTTTGTGGTTGAAGAAGCGCCGGAAGGCGGGTTTACGGCGCATGCGCTGGGCGAATCTATCTTCACCGAAGCCGATACACTCGATGAATTGTCCGAACAGGTACGAGACGCGGTCCGTTGCCATTTTGATGAAGAAGTCCGCCCCAAGACAGTCCGGCTGCATTTTGTGCGTGACGAGGTCATAGCGGTGTGAGACTGCCTCGCGATATCTCCGGTTTGGAACTTGCTCAACGGCTAAAAAGTCTTGGCTACGCCCCCACGCGCGCAACCGGAAGTCATCAAAGGCTCACGACACAGCTTCAGGGGGAACACCATATTACGATCCCATTGGCCTCACCGCTTCGCGTCGGGACATTAAGCGCCATTCTTCAAGACGTGGCGGCCCATTTTGGAATAACCCGCGAGGAACTGCACACGAGGCTCTTCGGCTGAGACGTGATGATGCCTGGTCAAAACCCCGCCAGGCTCATCGAGAAGCAGTGGCAGTCTTACGCTTGTTTCTCAAGAGGACCGCGAAGAAGACGATCGCGGCTGCGACGAGGGCGAGGCTGAAGATCTGTTGCGCGGTGAGCGGCCCGTAGGTGGGGTTGTGGTCGCCGCGGATGAACTCGATGAAGAACCGGCCCCATACCGTAGAGGATGATCGAGTGCCGCGGCCTGCGCCGACATGCTACCTGCGCCGAACGTAGCCAATAGCCGCGAGGGCCGCCCCCAGGGCCGCAAGGCCTACCAGCGACACGGTGGGGAGCGGCGGCGCGCCGGGGATCTCCTCAAACACGGCGGTGAACTCCATGTCGCCTTCAACCGTGAAGGTGACTTCCGGTTCCGTGTATGCCGCGAGATCGCCCTGCCATTCGACAAATCGGTCGTGGTTGGGAAACGTGGGTTGGGCGCTGGCGGTCACAACGGTGCCGGGTGTGTATACCGACTGCGATGGATTTAACACAACGCCGCCGCGACCAACGCTGCCAGCATGGATCCTGTACCCGAACTCCTGGCCGTATAGTGCGACATAACCATCGTAAGGACCTCCCCGCATTGAAAAAGTTATTTCACCGGGCTGGCCCTCGCCGAACGTTTGAGGGCCGCCTAAGAAGCCAGCCGCGTAGTATGTTGGAAAGACTGGCGCCGGACTGATACATCTGTTAAGGGTGGTCAAGCCAAAATCCATCGCCTGCCCGAGAGTTCCGTCTGAGGCAAAAACGAAGAACTCCGACCGGTCGTTGGCCCCCCATATTGTATGGATGATCCCGCGACCATCCGGCCAGGTTCGGATCTTTCTGATGTTGCATCCATGGCCATTATAAGGCCTTGGCCGGAGCCACTGCCGGGTGACCGTGCCGTTCGACGAAACGTTGTATCTGGCGAATTCCAGGTGCCCGTAGGCGATAAAGCTTCTGGCGCCGGGAATTCCTGATGCCATATAGTAGCTATAGGCCGGTCCAGTCCATAAAACGTTGCCACTGCGCGAGTAGTTGGTTATGCCCAGCGGCTCTCCATACACAACGATGCAGCAGTCATCCAGAGCGATTACATGCGGGATGCAAAGTGTATTATACTGTTTTACCCACTCCAGCCGCCCCTCATTGCTATAGCAGGCGAGAAAGAGGTTATTGTCGCCTTCCATAGTGACCTCTTCAGGGGTACCGACGGCCAAAGTGGCGTTGGGCGAGCCAAGATAATGTACGTAGCAGGTACCATCCGATGAGCTCGAAACCGAACCCGGCGAAATGAATCGACCGGTTTGAGCGTGGCGGGCAGCCGATGCCCATTTCAGCGTTCCATCAGGCTCAAAAGCGGCAATTAGAGCACCCGGCGAGGCTGGTGCAGAGAACGTGATCTCGTTACTCTCACCCTCGCCCAGGGTGATTTCGCCGTAGAACTCCAGCCCAATAAATATGGTCCCATCAGGAAGGGCATCCATTATAGAAGGTGCGGCAATATTTTCTTGTGCTACTGATGCCGGGACGCTTCTCATCCAAACCAACCGGCGGCTCGCATCGTACTTGGCGACAAAAACGCTCGGCGGATACGGGTCCGGTTCGGGCGGAGTGGAAAGGTAGAAGGGGCCCTTGGACACTCCCGTGACTGCAAAAGAGCCGTCAGGAAAAGACTCGACAGCGTTAACCTGATCCTCTTCGGTTCCACCAGTTTGGAGGGCCCAGGCCAACGTGTCAACCGTAGCTTCTGCGTGCACGTCCAGCCCGAAGCTTATAAAGGCCGCAAGTATGGCGATGCAAGTCAGAGTTTTGAAGTTGTTCATAGCCCTTCTCCTTTTCCCCTTTTTTGACCATAGTCATAAACTGGGCAGTATACCCATCCAGTACCAGATCGACGATGTCTCAACTGCCTATGGGCAGGTAAGAAAGAACCTATGGTAAGCGATTAAAATTCTTAGTGTGTTTCCGCATTACGCCTATGGCTGTCAGCAATGCCCCCAACACAGCGAGACCCGGCACAGAAACGGCGGGCAGGAAGCAACGCCCGAACATTTGACGACAACCATAAGACAGCAGCGTAATAACAAGAAATTGCGTACCATGGAGGCATCTCCCTGTTCTCATTTCTCCATGGGCGGACACTCACTTATGCCCAAGTCCGGTCTCACACGCTTTCCTTAACTTATAACTACTATTTATTTGATCGTAGTTCAGGCAGGCCCATCTGTCAATGAAAAACGTGTCCAAACGAGAATGTAATGGCGCTTACAAATGAGGTCTCCCCAGCCGGCTCAGTAGGCGCGGTCGTCCCGCCCGCGCCGTCCAGCACGCTGGCCTCTTTGATCAGTACTGGCGGTCAACAAATAGGAGTTCCCGAAGCATGAGTTTGAGAATGAGCTAAGACCGCTGGACGCAGCCTGGGGTCTGGACGGCGCGGGCGAGACGACCGCGCCTACTTGGCAGGCAGACTACTAGGTTGTTGCTGGGCGGGTTTTCTTGCGAAGGAGGATTACGAAGAAGACAACCGCGGCGGCGACAAGCGCGAGGCTGAAGATCTGCTGAACGGTGAGGGGTCCATAGGTGGGATTGTGGTCGCCGCGGATGAACTCGATGAAGAACCGGCCTGTTCCGTAGACGATGAAGTAGGCGGGGAACGTCAGGCCGTCGATGGGGTTTGGCTTTGCGGCTCGTGCGCGCTTGCGCAAGTACAGGAGCAGGGCGCACGCGGCGAGCAGGCTAACCACGCCGTACAGTTGCGTGGGGTGAACCGGGAACGACCAGTCTTCTGCGTGGACGCCGGGGTAGCGGTAGAAATGGTCGAGCGCGGCGGGGCTTCCGGGCGGGAACCGGATGCCGAGGGGGCAGTCGGTCCTGATGCCGTAGCAGCAGCCGTAGAAAAAGCAGCCCAGCCGGCCGAACGCGTGCGACAGCGGGATGTACGGCATGGCGAGGTCGGCTATTTTCCAGAAGTTGAGTTTGTACCGGCGAATGGCCCACCACGCGTAAAGAATGGCGGGCGGGATCGCCCCGTGAAACACCAGCCCACCTTCCCAAATGGCGAACCAGCCCTTGGGGTTGTTCCAGGAATACTCGCCGGGGTAGAGAATGACGTGGGTGATTCTTGTGCCCGCAAGCCCCAGCAGCAGCACCCAGAACGCCATGTTGCTGATCTGCCTGGGATCGACGCCGATCCGCTCGCCGTCCCGCTGGATGAAATGCATGCTCAGCAGGAATCCCACGGCTATCAGGAAACCGTAGGTGTGAATGGCGATTGGGCCGAGGTTAAGCAGCGTCGGGTACATCGTGTTTCCCAAAGAAGTACCAAGTGACGATCAATAAAAACACGCCGGTGCAAATGGCCGAATCGGCCACGTTAAACGCCGGATAATATTTCCACGGAAAGTCGAACGGCACGAAATAAAAATGGAACTGGAGGAAATCCGTTACGGATCCGTGAATGATCCGGTCGAGCAGGTTGTTGCCGATGGCCCCGCCGGTAATCATCCCATAGGCAATCGATTGGATGCTCGAGCGCGGATCGAGGTACTGGAACAAGTACAGCAGCACGGCCATGGCCAGGACCGGCGCCACAAATGCCATAAACCGGTTATGGTGAAACATGCCGCCGACAAGCCCGGGGTTGCGCTGGTGGGTGATCTGGAAGAAATGCGGCCCCGGCCCGCCCGGTATGAACCGCCCTTCGGGTATGTAGGCCAGTATGACGGCCTTGGTGATTTGATCCAACACGACGACAGCGAGCAAAACCGCCAGGATCAGTATGATTTGCTTCTTGCGGGGCACGGTTCGAGCCTAGAGGCTCCCCTCTTTTTCGAGTTTGGACTTGCACTTGATGCAGTACCGGGCGGCCGGGAACACTTCAAGCCGTTTGCGCGGAATAGCCTCTTCGCAGCCTTCGCAAACGCCAAACGTGCCGTTTCCGATCCGCTGGAGGGCGTCGGCCACCTCGCGCAACCGCTGGCTCTCGCCGGTGGCGATGTTGAGTGCGGTCTCGCGCTCGAAATTATCGGTGCCGGTTTCGGCATAGCTATACAGATCGCCCGTGGTCTCGCGCACAGACTCGTGCAGCGCGCTCTCCTCTATCTTGCGAATGCCCTCGCTGAGCCGGTTCAACTCGCCCATGAGCATTTTCTCGAACTTCTTGGAGTCCTTCTTATTCATCCAGCGATTTCTCCCAGTTGCTCTTCACACCTGTGGCAGATTGTTGGGTGTTCAGCGCTCTGCCCCACCGAATCCCGGTAATTCCAGCACCGCACACATTTCTTTCCCGATGCACGTTCCACCTCGACCACCAGCCGGGCTTCGGCCTCCGCAGCCTCTTTGGACACCGGGCCTATCGAACATTTCGACACGATGAAAATCCACGGCAGTTGCGCCTCGTACTTCTTCAGGAGCCGTTCCGCGCGCGCATCGCCCGGAATTAACGTCAGCGACGCCTCCAACGATGACCCGATCACGCTTTTTCTCCGCGCCTCCTCGAGTACCCGCGACACCACCACGCGCATCCGCAAAAGGTCGTCCCAGTTCGCCTCCGCCGTCTCATCGAGGATATGCTCGGGCCGGGCCGGCGGGAACTGCGTCAGATGCACGCTGTCCGCCTCGCGAAGGTGCGCCGGCAGGAACTCGTATGCCTCGTCGCACGTGTAGGGCAGGATGGGCGCCATCAGTTTGAGCAGGTCGGTCAGGATGCTCGAGAGCGCCGTCTGGGCGGCCCGCCGCTCCCTCGATTTGGCCGCGAACGTGTACAGCCGGTCCTTCAAGATGTCCAGGTAAAACGAGCTGAGGTCGACGGCGCAGAAATTGTGCACCGCGTGGTAGATCAGGTGAAACTCGTAATCCTCGTAGGCTGTCAGGACGCGCTCCCGGAGCAACTGCATCCGGTGCAGGACCCACTTGTCCGCCTCCTCGAGCTCATTAAACGGTACGGCGTCGGCCGCCGTGAAATCGTACAGGTTGCCCAGCATGTATCGGAACGTGTTCCGGATCCGCCGGTAGGCGTCCTGCATCCGGGTGAGGATCTCGTCGGAGATCCGGATGTCCTGCCGGTAATTCTCGCTGGCAACCCACAGCCGCACTACGTCCGCCCCGAGCTTATTGACCATGTCGTCGAGGCTGATGACGTTGCCCAATTTTTTGGACATTTTCTTCCCTTCGCCGTCCACGACGTAGCCGTGGGTGACCACGGCACGGTACGGCGGCTCGCCCTTGACGGCCACAGCCGGGATCAACGACGACTGGAACCAGCCCCGATGCTGGTCGCTGCCCTCGAGGTACATGTCGAACGGCCAGACCAGGTCCGGGTGGCCGTCGAGCACGGCCCGGTTGCTCACGCCCGAGTCAAACCACACGTCGAGGATGTCGGACTCCTTGCGGAACCGCGCGCTGCCGCACTTGGCGCATTTGGCGCCGGCCGGCATGAGCTTTTTGACATCCGAGTCGAACCACCGGTCGATGCCATCCGGCGCCGACAGGGCCAGTTGCTCGATCTTGGCGAAACTCTCGGGCGTGGCATAGACTTCGCCGCAATCTTTGCAGTAAAACACCGGGATCGGCACGCCCCACGCACGCTGGCGGCTGACGCACCAGTCGGGCCGCTGGGCCACCATCGACCGGATCCGCTCCTGGCCCCACGACGGCACCCAGGTGACTTTGTCGATGGCTTCAATCAGGCGCTCGCGCAGGCCGGCGTAGTCGATCAGGATAAACCACTGCGGCGTGGCTCGGTAGATGACCGGGTTGGTGCACCGCCAGCAGTGGGCGTAGCTGTGCGTAATCTTGCCCGCCCACAACAGCACGCCCGACGACCGCAGGTCTGCCACGATGCGGCTGTTGGCGTCAAACACATTCAGCCCCGCGTATGGGCCGGCCTCTTCGGTAAACACGCCGCGGCTGTCGACGGGCGAGAACGGCCCGATCCCGTACCGGGCGCCCACGACGTAGTCTTCCTGGCCGTGACCGGGTGCGGTGTGGACGCAGCCCGTGCCCGCCTCGAGCGTCACGTGCTCGGCCGGGATGATCGGGCAGATCCGGTCCGGAAACATGACATGGCGGTATTGTAAGCCCTCGAGCTCGGCGCCCGAGAACTTCTTGACGATCTCGTACTTGGTGATCCCGCACTCGGCCAAAGCCGCCGGCGCCAGGAAACTCGCCATGATGTAGGTTTCATCGCCGTCGCGCGTGCGCGCCTTTACGGCCGCATATTCATAATCAGGATGCACCGCAATCGCCAGGTTCGCCGGGAGCGTCCACGGCGTCGTGGTCCAAATCACGAAATGGACCGGCCCCTCGACGCCCGGCACGCCGTTCACGGCCTCAAATTTCACGTAAATCGACGGCGACGTGTGGTCGCCGTACTCGACTTCGGCTTCCGCCAGGGCCGTCTGGCACGTGGCGCACCAGTAAATCGGCTTCAGGCCCTTAACAATGCCGCCCGTTTGATACATTTCGCTGAACACCCGAATTATTGTCGCCACGTACCCAGGGTCGAGCGTCAGATACGGGTTGTCCCATTCGCCGGTGACGCCCAGCCGCTTGAAACCCGCCCGGTGGATGTCCACAAACCGCAGTGCAAACGCACGGCAACGCCGACGGATCTCGACCTGCGGCAACGATTTGGCTTCCTCGCCCAGGTCGCTGATGACTTTGAACTCGATCGGCAGCCCGTGGCAATCCCAGCCCGGAACATAAGGCGAGTCATAACCCGCCATCTGCTTGGACTTCACCACGAAATCCTTGAGCACTTTGTTCAGGGCGGTTCCCGCGTGAAGTTCCCCGTTGGCATACGGCGGCCCGTCGTGCAGCACAAACTTCGGCTTGCCCTCCGACATTTTGCGCATTTTCGCGTACAAGCCCGCCTGGTCCCAACGCGCCAGCCGATCGGGCTCGCGTTTGGCAAGATCGCCCCGCATCGGAAACGGCGTATTAGGAAGGTTTACGGTTGCCTTATAATCCATCGTAGCCATACAATTATACTCTGTCACTCCCGGAAGTGGGGTCGGTAACGGCGCGCGCGCGTGGGGCAAAAAAAGACGCGGGAATTTACCACAGTATGCTGTGGAAAGTCAAGAACATACGGCCATATCTCGTGGAAATCCAACGGTCTGCAACGATTCCACCCCCGCTCCATTCAGGCCGCCCGGCGGCACGCCCGCTTGCCTTATCCCGCTAGTTGCAACCGCCTTTTTGCGTTGGGCCGGCGGCTTCTGTAGACTTATTGCGGTTATGATGAAAAAGCAGCTCACCATCACGACTCACGCGGAGTTGGCAAAACAAGACCGGGCGTTTTGGCTTGGCTGCACCCCCGAGCAGCGCCTGGATGCGGTCGAAATCCTCCGGCTCGAGGCGGGAAAACTCCTCTATGAATACCCATCCCGCGCCGGGGTACGGCGACTTCAAAGAATTGTTTCAATTACTCGAAAAAAACCACGTTGATTATATGGTGATTGGTGATTATGCCGTGGCATTTCATGGGTATCCCCGCTTTACTCAAGATATTGATCTTTTCTTTGATGCATCACTGGCGAATGTGACTCGACTGCGAAACGCTCTTGTTGATTTTGGATTTGCGGAACAGGACCTTCCTGAAGAGGCATTTACATCAAAAGGCAATGTTCTCACGTTTGGCGTGGCGCCGGCTCGGGTGGACCTGCTCAACGAGATCGACGGGGTAATTTACGCTGAAGCCAAAGCCAACATCATTCGAGGGACGTATGGCGACGTCCAGATCAACTTCATAGGCCGTGACAACCTTATCAAGAACAAACTGGCCACACAAAGAGCCCAGGACAAAGTTGATGTACAAAACCTGATTCCACCGGACCAATAGGGGCAGCTTCCCCTTAGCTCCAAAAAGGAGAGGAGGAAGGGCGCACGGGGAGAACGAAGCCCTTCCTCCGGGAGAGGAGCCGAGAAGGCTCTGCGAGAATCCATTCACCGCCGCCGGGCGCGCACGCCCGTGGCAACCAACGCCGCCGCAAGTACGGCCAACCCGCCAAACCCCGCCGCCGGCAACTCCGGCGCCCCATCTACATGCTCGAAAATGGCCGTCACGTTCATATCTTCAATGACAGGAAATGTGAGATCCGGATCAGTCAGTCCTGCAAAATCGCCCCCCCACTCCGCGAATTCGTACACGCCGGGGAAAATAGACACGGCCGTGAGCGTTGCGGTCTCGCCTCTCCAGTAGTGGGCATCGGCCTGATGGAAATCAATCCAGCCCGAACCCTCGCAACGGGCGGTGATTCTATATTTTTCTATGTTTGTGGCCCGGGCGATGTAAAAGTCGCCGCTGCCTTTGTGAACGAGCGTGGTGTCGCCCACGGTAATATCGCTGTAAAACCCGCCGGTGAAATAGCAGTAGCCGGCGCTGGGCACGGCAAAAAGGGCCACGGGGTAAAGGTCAATGGCCCCGTTGTTAATCCACGAGCCGTCCGCCGCAACCGTATAGATACCGCCAAATCCACAGAACGAAAAAATCCCGTCGGGCCGCACGGAAATGGCGCTGGCGTAATAGATCGAACAGTCCGGAACATCGAAGCTCCAAACCTCCGACACCGTCCCGTCGTTCTCGGCATGGAACCGCGCCACCCGCACTCCCGAGAACGGGACGCTGTACACGATCACGAATTCATTGCCGGGCATAGCGGCGATGCTGGCGTACTGGGTCGCTATGGCCTCGTCCGACCAGATTTTTGTGCCGTCAGCGGCGTAGCGGGCCAGGCCGGGATACGTGGTGCCTATGCAAGTGCCGTCGTCCAAGGCGGCTATTTGCAGCACCCGCTCTTGTTGGGCCCACTGGAAAACCCCATCCGTGTCATATCGGGCCAGGAAAAAGGCCCCGCTGCCCGGCGACGGATTGGTCAGTATGGTCTGATTGGGCAGCCCGTGGCCAAATGTGATGGACGGCCCATAATCGCCCGCCACGTAAACTGACCCGTCAGGGGCCAGCGCAACATCGTTGCCGAAATCGGGTTCAGGCCCGCCAGCCCGCTTGGCCCACTGCAACGTGCCGTCGCCATCGTACTTGGCGACGCAGACGTCGAACCGGCCGATTCCCGGCAGTCTCGTCAGGTTGGGCTGGCCGTAGCCGAACATGCACGTGGCGGTACCGTAACCGTAGGCGCCCGTGATGGCGCAGGTGCCGTCCGGCAGCGCCGCCACCGCGCCGCTTACGTCACAGTGGCCCGAGCCCGCCGACTGGACCCAAAGCAGGTCGCCCTGTGAGTTGTACTTGGACAGGAAGATGTCCCGCAGACCGAAATCGTGCGGTTCGGAGGTGTAGGGGATGCTCGGGTCGTAACGGTTTTCGTACCAACCGGTTATGTAAAACGAACCGTCCGGATTGCCGCACATGTCCTGGCTGGTGTCGCGGTCTATACTGCCGCACTGATGAACCCAATCAATAACGCCAATCGGTTCATACGCTTGCGCAACACCACACAGTACCGCCCCCAACAGACAGCAAATAAGCGAGAACTTCAAGACATTCATTTCCGTTTCCTTTCGACCCCTTTTTCCAGGCTGTAGATTTCAAGATGCGTCTGAAGTATTTGTCGCAAATCCGACGGGAAAGTTACATCCCAATATAAATACACCGCATGTTCAAGAATTGTTGAGGTTCAGCGAAGAAAAAACTTGACGCCCCACTTTTACGCGCCCCTATCGCTCACCTTTACCTTGACCATGCCTCCTATAGTATAAACTTAACTTCGCGCGGCGGCAAGAAAAAATACTTGTATCTGGCCATGGCGGTGATCAACGATGGCCCCATTGAGAATGACTGCTTTAAGAGGAGGCGATCAAAGTGATTCATGATCTGATGGCGCATTGGCGCGACTACAATTGGCCCAGCGAGCGGTTCAACGTGGGTTTCTACCATCTTGAGCGCCTTCCCGAGAACACGCCCGAGGGCCGGTACGAGATTGACGGCGACAAGGTGTTCTGCATGGTGCAGAATTATGAAACTAAGCCCCTTGACGAACAGCGCTACGAGGCACACCGAAACTACGCCGACATACAAATAGTCATGCAGGGCGAGGAATCGGTCCTGTGGGCCCCGCAAAAAGAATTGACTGTCGTTCAACCCTACGAAACCGACGCCGAGTTTTACGCGCTCGATAAAAACCCTACCGACATCGTCCTCAAACCCGGCCGGTTCTGCGTTCTCTTCCCCCAGGACGCCCACGCGCCCTGCACCATCCACGTCGAAAAGCAAAAGGTCCGCAAGGCGGTTGTCAAAATCAAACTGGCACGATAATTCGGGCTGTTGGCTGCAGGAAGAGAGAGCAGGCGAGACGCCCGCACCACAATTACATTCATGGGTATCCCGGTTGTAATGTGGGCGTTGTGGTGCGGGCGTCTCGCCTGCACGTGATCGATCTGTTATCCTCCGAACTTGTCTCGTAACGCGGCCAACTGGTCTGCCAGGAGCGTATTGATGCGTTCGCCGGAATCGGGCTGTTTGATGGGCTGGCGGCGTTCGCGCGGGTCGGACCTGCGGGGCGGCCGGCCTTCCCTGTCCTGGCGTTCACGCGGCTCGCGCTCCCTGGAGCGTTGACGGTGTTCCTCATTCTGGGCGCCGGCCCGGGCAACGCGCGGCCGCCGGGGTTCCTGGCCGTCTTCGGTCCGTTGAGGCCGCCGCCTGGGCTGATCGTCGCGCCGTGGCCGCCTTTCCTGCGTTCCGTCGGGCGTGGCTGCGGTGGCATCGGCCGACTGCGGACGCGGTTCGCGACCGTCGGGCGCCACGGCGCGATCCGGTCGTGGCCGTGACGGACGCCGCGGCCGCGGCACGTGCAGCGCCTTGATCGACAGCGATATGCGCGGCACGTCCTTGTCGACCTTGATGACCTTCACATTGACGACGTCGCCGACCTTGATGATGTCGCGGGGATCTTTGACGAACCGGTTGGACAATTCGCTGAGATGGACCAGCCCGTCCTGCTGAACGCCGATGTCCACGAACGCGCCGAAATCCGTCACGTTTGTTACGACGCCTTCGATGCTCATGCCTTCGTGCAGGTCTTCAATCGATGCGACGCCTTCGATGAGTTTGGGTGCTTTGAACTTGCTTCGGACGTCCCGCCCGGGCTCGATTAACTCCGCGCGGATGTCGGCCATCGTCAGCGGCCCGAACACTTCGCTTTGGAACGAGGCGAAATCAATCTTGTCGACCAACTCGCGGTTCCCCAGCAATTCCGCCACCGGCACGCCCACGCTGGCCGCCATTTGATCGACAAGCCCGTACGCCTCCGGATGAATCGATGTGGCGTCCAGCGGGTTTTCTCCGCCGGGTATCCGCATGAAACCGGCGCACTGTTCGAACACGCGCGGGCCGATGCCGTCGATTTCGAGCAGTTGGGTGCGTGATTTCAACCCGCCCGCCGCGGCGCGTGCGTTAACGATGTTCTGCGCGGTGCCGAGCTGAATCCCGCTGACATAGCGAAGCAGCGTGACCGGCGACCGGTTCAAATCCACACCAACCCGGTTCACGCACGCGGCGACAGTGTGGTGCAGGCCCTCGCGCAACTGTTTCTGGTTGACATCGTGCTGGTATTGGCCGACTCCAACGGTGCGCGGCTCGACCTTGACGAGTTCGGCCAGCGGGTCCTGGATTCTGCGGGCGATGGAAACCGCTTCTCGCACCGACGACTCGAGGTCGGGAAACTCTTCCCGCCCCAGCTTCGAGGAAGCGTAGCTGGCCGCCGGCGCCCCGCTCACCGACACGGCCGCCGGCCGCCGCCCGCCCTCGTTGGCACGCTTGCCGGCCTCCACGAGGGCCGCTTTGACTATCTTGACGATCTCGCTGCTGGCCGCCCCGTTGCCGATGGCGATCACGCTAATCTGGTGCTGTTCGATCAGCCCCGCCACCGTCTGCTGCGGGGTTTCCGCCCCTTCTTCGGGCTTGAGCGAAATCGACTGGTGGTGGATCAACGCGCCCGACGAATCGACCACGGCCGCCTTGCACGCGCTGTCCCCTCGGCCAAGTGCAACGACGCCGAGGACCGTCACGGCGCCGGCCGGCGGTCCCAGCAGCAGGTTCTGCGCGTTCTGGCGGAAGACGCGTATGGCGTCGTCGTCGGCCCGTTTGCGCATGGCTTCGAGCACGTCGTTTTCGATCGAGGGCCGCAGGTGGCGCGTGTACGCCTCGTGGAGCGCCAACCGGATGTGCGGTTCAAAAATTGACCCGGCGGTCGCGACGTATTGTTGAAGCAGCCCGTTGAACGTGGCCTCGTCATCGAGCGCCACGTCGATCCGCAGCAGCCCTTCCTTGACGCCGCGCAGAATCGCCAGCATCCGGTGCGACGGCACCTTGGACACCGGCTCCGAGAATCCGTAATACGATTCGTACTTGGTTTTCGTGCCCTCTGCATTCTTCGTGGCGCGCGCGGTGAGCGTGCCTTCTTCGAGCATTTTCCTGCGTATCGTGCTGCGGGCGTGCGGATCCACCGCGAACCGTTCCGCCAGGATGTAGCGCGCCCCTTCGAGCGCCATCTCGGGCGACAGAATCCCCCTGTCCGGCTTGACAAACGAGTCCGTGTGTTCCTCGATCGACTGGATGACGGGGAGCTGCTTCATGATGAAGTCTGCGAGCGGTGTCAGCCCGTGTTCTTCGGCCTGGGTAGCCTTGTTCTTGCGCTTGGGCTTGAATGGCAGGTAGATGTCTTCGAGTTCGGTCTTGGTGGAGCACTGCTCGATCCGCTGCCGCAGTTCGTCGGTCAGCATGCCCTGTTTTTCGATGGCTTCGAGCACGGCATGGCGCCGGTTGGTGACGCCGATGAAGTAGTTGTTGGCGTCGGCGATGGCCTCAATTTGCGCGTCATCGAGCCCGCCGGTCAGGTCCTTGCGGTACCGGGCAATAAAAGGGACCGCCGCCCCGCTCTCCAGCAACCGTATCGCCGCCGTCACTACGTCTTGTTCCAAGCCCAGTTCCGTCGAAATACGCTCAACAAACTTCGGTTCTATCATGACCTGCCATGGCTCCAGTGCAAGCAAACAAAGGAAGTCTACCAGAATTATGCAAGGTACACAATGACGCCGCGATTAAACCAGTTGACTCGCGGCATAACTGCTGAGAAAGACGGCGTGAAATCATAAAAGGCCGCTGCGCCCGTGCCCGTACATTCGGCTTCCCAATTGTCTACAACAAATCCTGTTCGGGTCAGAATTCCGCCCGAAACTCGATATCCCCCGCCGTGTGCTCCCAACCCAGCAGCAGCCCGGCAGCCGCGTCCCACGCCTGCTCGAACGGCTGCGGCGGGTTCGCCGTTACGGCTTTCGGCGCCGTCGGCGCCAGAATCCGAGCCACCCCGCGCACATTCACCGGGCCCCGCACCGTAAACGTCAGCGCACCGTTCTTAAAGGTCTCGCCTTTCACTCGGCCTGCCGCAGCGAGCACCTTCGGGCAATTACATTGCTTCTTCGCCCACTGCACGTCGTACAGCAGCGCCCGCTGGCCCGGCGACAGCACCTTTTCCCGAACCACCGGCAGGGAGGCATCAAACAGGTCGACAAATGGCCCTTTCAGCCGCAGCGGTTCGTCCGAAATCGATTCGTCCACGACGGCCGCAATCACGTACGGGCCGCGGCGGACCACCATGTAGTTTTGCGGCTTGAACTGAACGCCCTCGGCGCGGCCCTGGCGCGCCACCATCTCCGACACCGCCGCGGTCAGCGCCTGTGAGCCGTCCTCGCGGTGTGTCCAGGCCGCCGGGCTCGCTTCGACAATCCGCACGAAACCGTTTCCCACGGGTTCGGGGTTGCCGCGGGCAATTTGGGTGACGCCGAGGCGCGCAAACAGGTCGTCGTACGCCTTAGCCGGTTTGGTGCCCTGGTCGTTCCACCATTCCCGGACGTTGTGGTACGGGTCCGTCCCATCCTCGACAAAGATCAGGCCGCCGCCGTCACGCACCCACTTATTGATCGCCGCATGATAGTCCGGTTTGAGCGGTTTTTGCCCCTCGTACGTGAGCAGCAGCACCTTGTAGGGCTTCAGGCACTCGGGGTAGATGGTGTTCTCGAGTTGCACCACCTCGACCGGCACGCCGTGTTTCACCAGCGGCAGCGCCAGCCCGTAAAACGAGCCAAGGTCGCCATCGCTCGGGTTCGGCGCCGCCCGCTGGAACATCAGCGTGTCAGACACAATCACCCCGATGCCGCGCGCGCCGGTGTCGTAACTGACTTGGGATTGATCCATGTCGTTAAGCGCGTTGAAAACCGTCAGCAGTTCCGTGGCGTACACCGGCGGAATTCCCTCGACCTCGCCCGGCGCGCCACCTTCTTTCGGGTGCCGGCCTTTGAAGACCCGGCCGGGCCACGGCATGATCTCGAAACGGTGCACCTCCGGCCAGAACAGCGATGCGATGACGGTGCACTCGTAGTTGACCTTGTAGTCGCTCCACGTGTGGTTCGGGTTGTCCTCGACGGGATCTGCCAGAAACCACACCTTCTTCCCGGTGGGCCGTACCATGCCCAGCATCTGGCTGAATTCGAGCAGGCCCGTCTCGAACGTCCGCTCCTTCCGTACGTTCCGGTAGAAATTCGGCGAGCGCGCGGTACCCGTCCAGACCTGTGCAATGTACCCGTCGAAATCGGGAATGTCGCTGAGATGCGATTCCGGGCTGACGATGCGCCACTGGGCGTAGTTGATCAGCGAGTGAGTCGGAACGTGGCATTCGATGGGCGTTTTTGACGGGTAGGCTTTGACGTGGGCGAACACGTCCGACAGCGCGTTGAAATACAACTCGTACTTCAGCTTGCTGGCCCGGTACTGCGCGTCGACGGATGAATCCGGTTGCTGCCACGGTTCGCCGTAAAACTTCCCCCACTCTTTCTTGAACGCCTCGCTCCAGCCGGTGTTCGCCCAGTATTCCGGCTCTTCGAGATACACCGCCTGCGCGCCCGCTTCGAGCGCCGGCTCGATGTACTTCTTGATGTACTCGACGTACGGCTGAGAGGGTACATTGTAGCCGACCGTCTTGCTGTTGCCGTGCATGTACAGCTTGCCGCTCTTAGCCGTCTGCACTTCATCTTTCTTGAACGCGTCGCCTTCCCCATAGTACGAGCCGTAACCGCCCCACGCGATCCCCGTCATGTAGCTGACGGTGTACCCCTTCTCGCGCCACAGCCCCGCCCGTTGCGCAAACTCGTGGCTGCCGTAAACGATTGCGACATCCGCCCCGGTATCAATCTCCGGCATGTATGGCGAATACGACTGGAAACACGTGTAATCCCGATCCTCGGCAAAATACGGCAAAGCCAGTGCGGCAGCAAAAAAAACACACAAGGCTCGCATAACAAGTCCCCCTCTCATCCGCCAGATTATGTCGGCTCACCGCCGGACAATCAAGAAATGTCGGGACGCCCCCCGGCAGTTCGTGGGGGGTGTCCCTCATAGTGCCGTACTGACAACAATCCTGCAGCAGGCTTCTTGAGGCGCAACGATGCGCCCAAGCCGTACGCGTTGGAAAACCCCACCTGCACCCATGCTATCATCGCCGCGATGAACGCCCCTTTGTTCGACATACCGCCGGGCATCCGCCGTGCCATGGATTACCGCAAGCTCGCCGGGCCTGTTCCGCGCATGCTGGTGCTTCAAAGCCGCTACTGGCTCGACGACGCCTGCATACGCGCCGCAGAAACGCTGGACTGGCGGGTGTGCACGGTACCCGTCACACAGGAGGGGCTGCTGCCCCTGGACAACATCACGCAACTGTTGCAGTCGATCGTCGAGTTCCGGCCCGACTTCATTCTAGCGGTCAATCTCGGCGGAATGGATGAAGAGGGCGCCCTGGCCCGCTTGTTTGAAGAGCTGCGCGTGCCCTATGTCGTGTGGTTTGTCGACGATCCGCGCACCATCATGATGGACCGCCGGCTCTACGCTTCCCCCTATGCCGTCGCATTCACGTGGGAGAGCGCCTACTGCGGTTACCTCGCCGCATGCGGATTCCCCGTTGTGCGCACGCTGCCGCTGGCCGCCGATCCCTCGCTGTTCAACTCCGGCCCCGCTTCTTTCTGGCAACACCCGCCAACCTTCGTGGGCAACTCGATGGCCACACCCGCCCGGGCCGAGTGGGAATGGGTCAACCTACGGCCGGCGCTGGCCGCCGCGATGTGCGAGGCGCTCGATGCCGGCCGCGTCACGCGAGATCGGTTTGCCCACGGGCTTGACGCCATGCTCGAACCCGCGTTTGCCGCCAAGCTCGACCCGCACGAGCGCAGACATGCCGAGATCCTTTTGTTCACCGAAGTCACGCGCCGGTTGAGGAGCGAATTCGCCTGCGCGCTCGAACCTGAAGGCATATGTGTGCGCGGCGATGGCGAGTGGGCTGAGGTTTTCCCACGGGTCGGCGGCCCGCTTAACTACGAGCACGACCTGCCCGGCTTCTACCGCGCCTGCGAGGTAAACCTCAACATCACCAGCATCCAGATGGCTACCGCGGTCAACCAGCGCGTGTTCGACTGCCCCGCCGCCGGCGGCTTCCTCCTGACCGACGCCCAACCCTCCCTCGCCTCCCTCTTCGATCCCGATCAACTCGCCGTATATCACTCGTTCAACGAGTGCCGCGACCTCCTGCGCTGGTACCGCGCGAAGCCGCGAGCTCGAACCGAGATGGTGACAAAGGCGCGGTTGCGCATCCTGGACCAGCACACCTACGCGCACCGCCTGCGCCATATCGAAGACACCCTGCGCGAGTACCTGAAGTAGCCGACTTCGCCGAAGTCAAATGAAGCTGCTGTAACGTTTACAGCGCCCCGTGCTGCAGAGAACTTAATGTTGCAACAACGTCACACACTGGGCGCCGCCGTCTCCCGCGCCAACTCATAAATCGATTTGGTATATGTAAGCTGACTGCTTGATTCCGGATTGGGGTATGCCCACGATTTGCGGAAACTTCTTCGGGTCGTCAAACTTAGAAACGGTTCGGCCCTCGGCCCGCAAGGGCATGTTGGTCTCAATATCCAGATAAATACGCCGTGAGACTTCACGCTTATATGGTGGAACACCCTGTTCCTCGTACTGAGGGCAGTCTGGAATCCGTTGCTCGAAAGCGACCGTCTTGTGCCCCTCGATCTCCGCATAACCAAGAACTTCAACCGTGGCATTGTACTTGCCGTCAAGAACTGTTGAAACCGTGTCGCCCTTGGAAAGTTTTTTTGAGTAGAAGGAATCCAAGTTGAAGAATGTGCCCCATTCACGCTCGTCGTTAGCCGTTGGAATGTTCTTTTGTGTGCCAGTCTGGTCCCATTGGAAGGTCATTGCGTTGACCCAAACTTCGGAATGCTTGAACGATTTATAGTAGAAGTCGGCCTTCTCGGGAAACGTAATAGTCTGTTTAAATGATCCTTCCCCGTCGTAGGCGATGGACGATGAGAGTGGTCCATAGTCCGTGACTCTCAATCTGCCATCGACAAGGATCAAGTTGTCGGCTTCGTCTGTGTCATACGAAATCAGGCGGCCATGAGACACGGCGCCCTTAGGTGGCAACATCTTCAGCCGAAACTCCGCGGGGACTTCCTCAAACTTCACATCCGTGAAGGGCTTGTTGATCTGTTGAATTTTTTCCTTGATTTTGGCGAGTTCAACGTCATAGACAGCCCGGCCAGCGTCTGAAACAAGTTTGGCGTCCAGCGCGTCGGCAATTTCGTCATCAAGTGGCGCTGCTCCTTCTTCAGGCTGACCCTTCTTCGCCGCCTCCGGCAGATCAACCTTAAGCGGACCTGATTTTTTTGAAATGATGTCGCCAGTTGTATGCGTATAGTAATGGGTTATTAGTAGCACGCCTATTGCGGCTACAACGCAGACAGCAAGCAGTAATCCAATCTTCTTCACTATCGCTCACCCCCTCTCTTTTCCGGATATAGAGGCATTGCAGCTCCTTTATGCGTTGCGAACCTGTCTCAAATGAGGCCGCTGTAACATTTACAGCGCCCCGTACAGCACAGAAAGAACGAACCGTACTGCTTTTCACAAGCCGGCACATTCCGTGCAACGGCCCACCACCGGCGCTCATAAGTCGTTCTGCCAGATGATTACACTTTGCTGAATTCCAGATTCGGGAACTCCAGGTAACTTTGGGTTGTTCTTGTGTTCCTCAGTGAAGTAGCACACCGCGCGAGACTCAACCCGCAAAGGCATTTTGGTTTCGATATCCAGATACACGCGACGCACAGACTCGCGCTTGTATGGCGGCAGTCCCTGTTTTTTCCAGTCAGAGCAATCGGGGATCCGTCGTTCAAAGGCAACCGTTTTGTGTCCGGCAATCTCGGCGTAACCCAGGACTGTCACAGTGGCATCATATCCGTCAAGAACCGTAGAAACCACATCTCCCTTTGAAAGCTGCTTGTCATGGAAGAGATCCAGCTTAGGGACGATAGTCCAATAGACCTTATCCTCGGGCGCTGGCACATACGCTACACTGCCATCTTCTTTCCACTGGTAAGTCATTGTTTCGAAGGTTTCTTCGGAGTGCTTGAACGTTTTATGGTAAAAATTTGTTTTGTCCTTGAACAGAAGGGTCTGTTTGAACGACCCTTCGCCATCGTAGGCAATAGACGAAGTGAATTCGCCAAGATCCATGACCCTCAATTTGCCATCGACAAGAATTAAGTTATCGGCTTCATCGGTGTAATACCAAATCATGCGGCCATTACTCACGAGGTCCTGGGACGGCAGCATCTTCAGCCGAAAGTCTTGAGGAACTTCCTGAAACTCCACATCTTTGAAATCCTTATTGATCTGTTGAATGGACTCCTTCATTTTCGAAAGTTCGACGTCATAGAGCGCTTTGGATGCGTCGGAGGCAAGTTTGGAGTCCAGCGAGGCAGAGAGTTCTTCATCAAGTAGGGCTGCTTCTTCAGGCTGGCCGTTCTTCGTCGCCTCCGGCAGATCAACCTTAAGCGGACCCGATTTTTTTGAAATGATGCCAGTTGTATGCTTATAGTAATGGGTTATTAGTAGCACCCCTATTGCGGCTACAACGCAGACGGCAAGCAGTAATCCAATCTTCTTCACTATCGCGCACCCCTTCTCTGTTCCGGATACAAAGGCATTGCAGCTCCGACACAAGTTTGCGTAACAAACCTGTTTCTACTGTCCAGGACTTCCGGATTTCTTAACCGGCTTCGCGGCTTCGCCGGGCTTACGCGTGACCGGCTCGAAGCCCATCCGGTTCCAATCCACCTTCTTCTTCAACACCGTCCCTTTGGGTTTCGACGCGGCGAAATCGAGGTAGTTCTGGTACAAGATGCGGTCGACGATCTGCGGGGGCAGCCGGCAGCCGTTAAGTTCTTCGCCCGGTATCACGGGCGTGGTGTACTTTTCTTTCGTCAGCATGTCGATGTACGCCTGGAACCGGTCGCGGATCCACGCGCGTGTCTTGATGGTCTCGTCCGTAACCACGAGATCCGCCGCAAACGTGAACCGGCTCGGATATTTGGCAAAGATATCGCGAAACTTTTTCGGCGATCTCGAAATGCGCTTCAATCCGTCAACCAGGAATTTGTCGTTGCCGAAGCTGATGTCGCTATACAGGTTCGGGAACGTATCGAACAACTCGCGCAGACGGTTATCCGCAATGCTCGACAGCATGAAGTGCGGGCACACCAGCTTGAGGTCCGGGAACTGTTCGAGCACCGCCACAAACTCTTCGGCAAACCCCGGCGCGGCCTTCGGGCTCGGGTTTACGTGCAGGCAAACGGGAATGAAATTCTCCGCGCAGTATCCGTAGACGGGCAGCATCCCCGGGTCATCCATCGCAACCGGATGAAACATGAACTGGCCCGTTTTCCGCGTGATGAGGCCGTGGCCGAGATAGAGTTTCAGCCCTGTGGCGCCCCGCTTCACGTAATCCTTGAACTTTTCCAGTTTCTGCGGGTCGCGCGGGTCCATGGTCGGCCACGCCTCGAACCGGCCAGGGTACTGCCCGCAGATGCGCAACAGTTCTTCGTTGTTCTCGTCATACCGCGTGAAGCCGAGGTTTTCGTTGAGCGTCAGCGTGAAGATGCTGCTGCCCATCAGCAGCATTTTTTCGATCCGCACATCGTCCATCGCTGCCAAAAGGGTCGCCGCATTTTTCAATCCCTTGATGTGCTCGTGGACGTCGATGATGCGTGTCGGCTGATAAGCCTCATTACCGGCAGGGGCGGGCGCGGCCGGCGCTTCCGGAGGCGACACCGCCAGCGACAGCCCTATCATCGCCGCTATAATGCACGAGCCGCTCAAAAAAATACCCACAGCTTGTTTGTTTCTTCTATCCATTTCAGGCTCCACTCAGGCCAAGTGTAACATGCACGCTCCGCTCAGTCACGTAGGCGCGGTCGTCTCGCCCGCGCCGTCCAACTCCCGGGCTTCGTATCAATGGGAAAAGCGGAGTTCAAATAATAGCCTGCACTTGTTGGCCTGTTGCGATCGGGCTGCTTGTGGTTCGGAACGTCGGCCGGGGCTTTGACGGCGCGGGCGAGACGACCGCGCCTACTGTCGGAACACGCCCAGCCGGTATTTCTTCAGGATCTCGCGCCGCTCGATTACGATCTGCGGATCGGGATGCAGCCGCTGGAGCAGGTCTTCGTTTGTCCCCCCCGAGATCAACTCCTCGCGCGCCGGCAAACGAAATGCGTAACGCTCCGTCCATTTCAGCGTCCCGTAGACCGAGTTGACCGATACCAGCAGGACAAATCCCACGGCGGCCACCCCGGCAATCACCTTGCCGCGCCTGCTACTCAGCGCGAGCAATACCAACACCGCGTCGCACACCCAAAACAGGTTGCCAACGGTGATGTAGCGCGAACTCGTGGCTTGATCGATTCCAAAACCGAGCCGGCCCAAGCCCGTGGTCGCCGCGCCGCAGATCGCGTAGAGCGCCAGCCCCCAATACGGGGCGAGCGCGCCCAGCCCAACCCGCGGGATCAGGATGTAGCTGCACACCAGCAGAATCGCCAGACCAACCACGCCCCCAGCCGCCGCGCCCATTCCGTCATAATTGACAACGGGCGCACCCAGGTATTGCAGCATATACAGCCCAAATGCCAGCGGCTCGTGCACCGCCAGCCACGGTGACGGGTGATACGGCGGCGACCTGTAGCCATGGAAGTAGACCGCCACCACGATCGCGCCCACAAAACACCAAACCGCCGCGTACACCCGCCGGCGCCGACCTTCCATTGCCGCCGCCAGGCACAACAGGCCTATCAGCCAGACCGACAACCCATTGGCGAACGAGTAACTGGCCACAATGCCCAGGGCAATCCCGCCCGCCACGTGCCACCAGGCCAACTTTGGACGCGACAGAACCACCACCGTCCCGATCACCGCCATCAGGTTGAAAAACATCAGGAACTGGCAAGGCATAAACCAGTTTTGCCACTGGCTCAGCGAAAAATGCACCAGCGACAGCACTGGCGCCAGCACAAGAAGGTTCAGGCCCGTCTCCCGCCCCGTCGACCGCAGTTGCAGCGCAATCAGGCCAAATGCGCCCCCCGCGAACACCACCGCCGCCCCGGTTTCGTAAACCATGTCCCAGTGCGTCAAACGCGCCAGCGCCAGCATGATGAGGCGCGGGAACAGCAGCCGGTGCTCGTTGTGGAGCGCGAACAGGTCGGCCACCGACAGCGTACCCTCGTAGGACTTGGGCAGAATCAACATGTACTCCCACTCGTCCCAGAAGGGCACGTCAACGTGATAAATTCGCAGCAGCATCACCAGGTAGGCCAAGGGCAGCAGGGTAAGCAGCACGCCCGCTAACCGGACGCGCCCATCGCGTAACCCGCTGTCACACAACAAATTATGTAACCCTACCCGGCTGCTGACTATACCAAGGTTTGCCACTTTCCCCAACGCCCCGATACATGCTATAATGTGCTGTCACTGCGCCTAATGGCGCGGTTTGTTGCGATGTTTCGTGCCGCCGAGGCGGTCTCTGAACGTGTTTGTGCCTTTTCCGGCAATTGACTTCTAAAGAGCACATGGTATGGCTGGCTCGTTCCCCGGATGGATTCGACGGACGTGGGGTTCCGGCAGGGATTTTGGCGTTACCAGGGGCATCTTGGACGATCTCCAACTGCACACGGTATGTCAAAGCGCCCGCTGCCCGAACATCAACGAGTGCTGGCGCCGTCATACGGCGACCGTCATGGTACTGGGAAACGTCTGCACGCGCAAGTGCGCGTTCTGCAGCGTCCGCAGCACGCGAGGCGGGCAAACCGTTGTGCCGCCCGACCCCCAAGAGCCGGGGCGCGTGGCCGAAGCGGTCCGGCGGCTGGCGTTGCGCCACGCGGTGGTGACGTCCGTGACGCGCGACGACTTGGCCGACGGCGGGGCCGGTCATTTCGCCACGACCGTCGAGGCGGTTCGAGCCGCCAACCCGGGTTGCACCGTCGAGGTCCTGACGCCCGATTTCCGGGGAAGCCGGGATGCGGTCGAAACGGTGATGGCGGCCGGGCCCGACGTGTTCGGCCACAACATAGAGACGGTTGAGCGGCTGTATCCCGTTCTGCGGGACGCCGCACACGATTACGGCCGTTCGCTCGGCGTGCTGAAATCGGCCGCGACATCGGCCGCCGCCATCGCCGGCCGGACGGCGGTCAAATCGGCCCTGATGGTTGGCCACGGCGAGACGCCGGACGAGGTCCGGGCGACCCTGGCCGACTTGCTCGAGGCCGGGTGCGTGGCGATCTTCATTGGCCAGTATTTGAGGCCCGGAAAGGCCGAGCGCAAGGTGGCTGAGTATGTGGCGCCCGAACAGTTCGAGGCATATGAACGAATGGCCTACGCGATGGGTTTCGCTTTCGCGGTGGCCGGGGCGTTTGTGCGCAGTTCGTACCGGGCCGAGGAGTTGGTAAATGCACTGAAAGCGCGCGACTGACCCGCGCGTGCCATGTCGATGAAAATGGAAGGATCAACAGATGCGGTATGAAGTGACACTACCTGAGTTGGGCGATGATTCGGTGGATCGGGCGACGGTGACGCTGTGGTTGGCCGACGAGGGCGACATTGTCAGCGAAAACGACGACCTCGTCGAGATGACCACCGACAAGGCCGCGTTCAGCGTGCCCAGCCCAAAAGCCGGCACGCTTATCGAAAAACTGGTGGACGAAGACGACGAGGTGTCCGTGGGCGACGTGCTGTGCATCCTCGAGATCTAGCCCGCTCCTGCGGTTGGTGCGAAAGGGTCGAGTAATGAAATGCGGAGTCGGCGTAATCGGCGCGGGGACGGTCGGCGGTGGCGTGGTCAAGACACTCCTGGCCAACCGGGCCCTGATAAAGGGCAAGACCGGCGTGGAACTGCGCCTGGCACACGTGGCCGAGTTGCGCCAGGAATGCCTCAAAGAATTTGACCTTACCGGCGTTACCGTAAGCGCGGATGCCACCGCCCTCATCGCCGACCCGGCCGTCAACGTCGTCTGCGAACTCATCGGCGGCCTCGAACCCGCAAAGAAATTCATCCTCAGCGCGCTCAACGCCAGAAAACACGTCGTCACCGCCAACAAAATGCTGCTCGCGCATTCCGGGCCGGAACTGGCGCGGGCCGCCATCGACAACGGCGTCGAGTTGCGGTACGAAGCCGCGGTGGCCGGCGGCATCCCGATCATCAAGGCGTTGCGCGAAGGTCTCGTGGCCAACTCGATCCAGGTGGCCTACGGCATCCTCAACGGCACCTGCAACTACATCCTCAGCAGGATGACCTATGACAACATGGAGTTCGACGACGCGCTCAAGTTGGCCATCCGCCTCGGATTCGCAGAGACCCCGCCCGATCTCGATATCGAAGGACACGATACCGCACACAAATGCCAGATCCTCGCCTCGCTCGCCTATTCGACCGAGATCGATCTCAAAGACATCTACGTCGAAGGCATCACCAAAGTTACCCACGCCGACGTCGCCTACGCCCGCGAATTGGGCTATCTCATCAAACTGCTTGCCGTCATTCGGGCCGTCGACGGCGAGGTCGAGGCGCGCGTCCACCCCACGCTCGTGCCCGAAGACCACCTGCTGGCGTCGGTGCGCAACGAGTTCAACGCCATTCACGTCACCGGCGACATCGCCGACTCCACCCTCTACTACGGCCGCGGCGCCGGGCGGATGCCCACCGCCAGCGCCGTCGTCGCCGACATCATGGACATAGCCCGCAGAGGCGATGCACCCGCGCCGGCCCCGTTCGTCTACGGGCCCAGGCGGCCTATCCGGGCCATCGGCAGCCTCACCGGCCGATATTACGTCCGGTTCAACACGCTCGATGAGCCGGGCGTGCTTGGAAAAATCTGCACCATCCTGGGCGACCGCGGTGTCAGTATCGCATCCGTCATTCAAAAAGAGCGCCACGAGGACAATTTCGTCCACGTCGTTCTGATGACGCACGAAACCGTCGAGTCGTCCATACGAAGCGCGCTCGAGGAAATCGACAAACTGGGATTTGTTCAAGAGAAAACGCACGTCCTTCGTGTGCTGTAGTTGTCGCTTTGGCCTTGGCCTTAGGAGAGTTGTCGTTATGGTAAACCGGGGCGTCATTGAACGGTATCGGGCCTATCTGCCGGTCACCGATTCCACGTGTATCATTTCGCTCAACGAAGGCTCGACGCCCCTCATCCCCGCATACAACCTGAGCGGCGCGATTCACCCGCGGCTCGAAGTCTGGCTGAAATTCGAAGGGCTCAACCCCACCGGCTCCTTCAAAGACCGCGGTATGACCATGGCCATCACCAAGGCCGTCGAAGACGGGTTCAAAGGCGTGATGTGCGCATCCACCGGAAACACCTCCGCGTCCGCCGCCGCCTATGCGGCCCGCGCCCGCATCACGTGCATCGTCCTCATCCCCGAAGGCAAGATCGCGTTGGGCAAACTGTCGCAGGCGATGATCCACGGCGCACGCGTCATTCAGATAAAAGGCAATTTCGACCAGGCACTCACACTCGTGCGCACCGTCACCAGCAACTACCCCATCGCGCTCGTCAACTCTGTCAACCCGTTCCGCATCGAAGGCCAGAAAACAGGCGCGTTCGAGATCGTCGACGATTTCGACGGGTTCGCACCCGATTACCACGCGTTGCCCGTCGGCAATGCCGGCAATATCAGCGCCTACTGGAAAGGCTATAAGGAATATCACGCCGCCGGCAAGGCCAAAAACCTCCCGCGCATGCTCGGGTTCCAGGCCGCCGGCGCCGCCCCCATTGTCCTCGGCCATCCCGTCGAAAACCCCCAGACGTTCGCCACAGCTATCCGCATCGGCAACCCCGCTAGCTGGAAAACGGCCGTCCAGGCCCGCGACGAGTCCGGCGGCGTCATCGACATGGTCACCGACGACGAGATCCGCAACGCATACAGGATGGTGGCGTCGTGCGAAGGCGTGTTTGCCGAGCCGGCAAGCGCCGCCGGCATCGCCGGATTGATTAAACTTGCCGGCCAGGGTTTCTTCGACAACGTTCAGCCCCTGCAAGGCGACAAGATCCGCGTCACCTGCATCCTCACCGGGCACGGTCTCAAAGACCCCGACAGCGCCATCAAGGCCGCCGAACAACCCATCACCATCGAAGCCGAAGAAGACGCCGTACTCGAGGCCATAGGCTTCGCCGAACCCGCATTGGTATAGGCCCTATTCGTCCTATAGGTCCTATGTGTCCTATGTTGTTAAAACTCGAGTTCATCCGCAAAGTAGGCGCGGTCGTCTCGGCCGCGCCGTCCAGCACGCGTGCTGCGGCACGTTTCCGGTAAAATAGTCCCATGCCAGAACTCGAGTTCATCCGCCTTCCGGGTTTCGTCCCCTATTCCGAAGCACTGCGCATCCAGCACGCCCGCCGCGACGCCGTCGAACGCGGAGAAGCCCCCGAAACCCTTTTCCTCCTCGAACACGCCCCCACGATTACGCTGGGCAGAAAATGGCGGCCCGAAAACCTGCTCCGCTCACGCGCGGATTACGCAGAGATGGGCATCGACGTCTGCGAAACCGACCGAGGCGGAGACGTCACCTACCACGGCCCAGGCCAGATGGTCGCCTACCCCATCCTGAAGCTGGACCCGGTGGGGTCGGGACCGGTGGGATCGCGCTCCCGCGCGACCGTCCCAAGGCGCAAGCCGTCAATTCCATGGTACCTGCGCGCGTTGGAAGAAGTGTTGATTCGGCAGTTGGCGCTATACGGTTTGCGCGCAGGTCGGTGCAAAAACCTTACCGGCGTCTGGGTTGGCGACGCCAAGATCGCCGCAATCGGCGTCCGGATCCACAACTGGACCACCTCTCATGGCATTGCACTCAACGTCTACCCAAACATGGCCCACTTCCGCCTCATCATCCCCTGCGGCATCGCCGACAAACCCGTCACGTCCCTGCACGCCTTGTTAGGAAAAGACACCCCCTCTATGACGACCACCATGGACGACTTCGAACACGAGTTCAAAAACCTTTTCTAACCGCAAAGAACGCAGAGATCTCAAAGAGCTAAAGATTGCCTAAAGAATTCATTAAGCTTTAGACTTTGGTTGTTTGATATGTCCCAATGACCTCAATTGTCCCAATGGTCCCAGTAGGTCTTTGTTTTCTCTGCGTTCTTTTGTGGCAAAGAAAGAAATCAGCTACCCAGCGCCTGCAATGCTTCTCGCGTCCGCGGCTGATCGGGGTTGATCTCCAGCGATTTCGTGTAGGCCTCTTTGGCCCGCTTGACGTTTCCCCCTTGGCGGCTCAGGCCCCCGACCATGTTCCACGTCACGTAATCGCCCGGCCCGAGAGCCGCCGCACGTTCCGCCGCGCCAAGCGCCTGCGAATTCTTCCCGGCCCGCAACAGCAGCTTTGCATACGCCAGGTGATGCTCGTGCGTTTCCGGGAACACCAGCCGCGCCGAGTCAAACGCCTGCAGCGATTCCGACAGCAGCATGCCGAGCAGCCCCGCCTCTTCGTTAGTCATCGCGCCCAGCGCGTCCAGGTCGCCTGATGCCTCGAGTACCTCGCCGTCCCGCACGCGCGCCGCCGCCATCGCCAGTATCGCCGCACGAAAGTGCGGCTTCGCCTCGAGCGCCTTCTGATAGCTCTCCCGCGCCAACACGTGCAACGACTGCCGCCGGTACACCTCGCCTAAACCAACGTATGCGCCCGCCGCCATTTCCGCTGCCGGGTTTAATCCCACCGCCTTGTGAAACGCCGACGCCGCGGCATTCGCCCGCGTCGGCCCCAACTCCGTCAGCGCATATCCCAGCGACACCCACAGGCTCGCGTCAGCCGGTTCGATCTTGGTTGCGCGTTCCAACGCGCTCGCGGACAAATCATAGTCGTCGTTTTTCAGGCACGCACCGGCATAGTCGCGCAGCACCGACACGTCATCCGATTCGCCCGCATCCGCTGTCGCAAACTGATCGCACGCCTCCTTCAAATACTTCCGCGCGCTGTCCTCATGCGACGCCGCACCCTTTGCGTCATTCTTGGACGCCGCCTCCCCCGCCAGTTGCATCTCCGCCTTATACTGCGCCATCGCCGCACGCGCCGCCGATACGTCCGCAACCGCCGGCAAAGACAAACAAACGGCCAATGCCCCAACAACCAATATCCTTGTACTCACAAGTCAATCCTTTTCCAGCCTGTTTTCCTTGAATTATGTCATTCGGATTTTACTACGCGACGGCCTCACTCGAAAAACGCCTGAATGTAGCGCAGGCGTCTCGCCTGCATCTTTGCGCTGAAAGCTCCGAATAACTGCCTACCTTGCCTGCAGATGTTGCTTTACCCAGGCCAACGCGTCCGCGACATAGGCCCGCGTCAGCTTGTGTCCCCGATCGTACCAGATCAGCCGGGTGTTCGGCCCTTTGATGTACTGATGGTAGGAAGCTTCCACTTTGGCCGGATCGTACAAATCGTCCTTCTTCCCCATGAGCATCAGGAACGGCGTCGCGCCGATTCCCCACGTGTAATCGATTGGCGCCGTTGCGCCATAGCCCGGGCTGAGCAGCGGCGGCACGCAGGCGACCGCCGTCTTGATGCGCGGCTCGACTGACAAAAGGAAAAACGAATCCATGGCCCCCATGCTATACCCCACAAGGCCCACCCGGCCCATGTCGATCTCCTCGCGCTGGGACATGAAATCCAATGCGCGCCGGTAGTCTTTGACGGTTTGGACTGTAATCTCGGCGAAGGTGAAGAAATTTCTGCGCGGCTGCGCCTTCGGATCGTCAAACGGGTTGACATCCTGGTAGTCGATCTCGTTGCCCCGCTCGCCATGCGTCGCCGCATCCAATGCAAGCACCGCGTAACCAGCGTCGAGGAGCGCTTTGCGCATTTCCCCGCCGTTCATGATGTTCCCGTCTTCGTACCACCCCTCCTTGCTTCCCGACCAGCCGTGCAGCAGCAGGACCAACGCGTAAGGTTTCGTCCCCTTCTTCGGCAACTCCAAATACCCCGGCACGAGAAACCCCTGCGCACCCCGGAACACGATCTTCTGGCGCAACGTGTCTTCCCTATCGCGTTCTTTCACCACCCGCGCCTCCAGAGGGATGTTCGCGTCATACTCAAAAAACGGCAAGCGCGCCTCGAAGGCTTCTTTGCTGATCCGCAGGTAGGGGTCGGACTGCTGCGCGTCACCTGCAAATGCAGCCAGTATTAAGGTGGCGGCAAATGCGATCTGAATTCTGGATAAGCGAGTCAACGAGAATTCCTCCTGCCCGTCAATGTGCGCCTCTCCCTATCTTCAAAGAGTTCGGCGGCTTTGCCTACCCTTGCGCTTGCGCGCAAGTATCGCCTGGACATCAGATGGACATAAGAAGACAACGTCAATTTGCTGTAATTGGAGAGCTTCTTTCAGTCTCCACCACTTGCTATCCGCAGCCTGCAAAATGGGTGGATGCTTTGGGTGCGAAACCGCGACCGCAACAAATTTACGGTCAGATTTGTCAAAACGGTCTAAGGACGGATGGTCGGGGAACTCTGCGAAACTATTGCACTGTGGCGTGATGGAAGCCACCTCGCACCGATGAGCATTTCGATAGTTCGTAAGAACCCATCTCAGGAATCTGTCCCCGACTCCCGGCTGACCTTGCGATCTGAGCTTGTTACTGTACTCCCTAATCAAGAGCCACTTGTCATCCAGGGCAATACAACTTTTATCTACCATGATTTCTTCAAGAACACGTGTGCAATTCGAGACACACTCCGTGCTCAAATTGGAAGCGCCATTGGCGACGAGCGGCACATTCGTATCTACAACATAAACCGTCTTCTTCATTATTGGTTCTGTTGGCGCTTCATGGCGGCTTTAGTCATTTCCGCAAGATCCTTGACGTCATCGCCGAAGAAATCAAGCGGCCAATTGGTAATGTTTCCAAATATGTCGACCGTCAAATTGTTGAGAACCGAACCCTGGTCCGTATTTTCGCAAAAATAAATCGCCACGGTCTCGGGCGAAATGACCTCTTCGGCGATGCGGCGCTGCAATCTGCGCAGGAAGTGCTCCGAGTGACTCTCGATTAGTAATTGGATGTTTCTGTCCTTTCCGTTTTCTCTGGATTTGACCGCTGAGATGAACAAATCGGCAAGTTCCGATTGGACGGCAGGGTGCAGATGGAGTTCAGGCTGCTCGACGATAAGCGTTGAGCCCGGTTGGCAATAAAAGCACTCCACCAAGACAGGCAAGACTTGAGATATTCCAAAACCCACGTCAGTAATATTGACGCGTTCACTTGTTCCCGGTGGACGAATTAACACTTCATAGTCCCGTCGTTCCAATATCCGCTCTACTTCAAAAGACGTTATCAGCCCCAAGTTCTTGAGCCAGTGTGCGATCAATTTGACGAAGGGGAGCCGCCGCTGCCTTCTTCCAAGGTTGATCTCTCGAGCCGCTGCTGAAAGGACGGCGTCGATCGTTCGCTCGCCCCTCCACCCTACATGCTCGGGAATCTCGCCGGACCATGTATAAGATCTCTGAGGATAGTGGCGAAGAGGCCCCAAATAATGAATACTCTGCAACTTCCTTTCCAAGGCAAGAGTCAAATCACTTACCAGATCCGCGTTCTGATAATAGGCGGTGGTCTCTTCGGGAAAACCGTAGAACCGAGTCGGGGAAGCCAATGGCCAAGCCCTACCAGTCTTGCGAACAAAGTCATAGTTCGTCGACTCGAGGTTGTAAGTGTCTTTCCTGCCGTTCCCGTTTACCTTGCGTATCATGCCGACCTGCAGGCCGTTATCCTGTGGATTGCCGAGCCGGTAACCCATTTGCCATACTACAAGACCTTGACGCCCATTCTCTCCAACAGGCCCGACCTCTGCATGAAATTCTAAGCTGTCTCCTGCATACTTCTTACCCTTGTGCAGTACATCCTCCACCTTGAGAGGCTTGTCCAGTGTCCATTCAAGAAGAAACTCTATCCGCTTGCGTTCGTCATGTCCGTACGTCATGTCCTCATATGTGCCCAGATCAACCGCCGTAGTCCTGTCACCTGGATGTAGGACACGCTGGCGATCTGGAGACTGAGCGGTCTGTTTCAGCATCAACAGGAATTGATTAAGGCTGCTCTTGCCTGAACTGTTTGGACCAAAGAACAGCGTCAACGGAGCAAGACGTGTTCTCCCTGTGTCTTTCCAAGCCTTGAAGTTCTTTATTTGAAGGCTGGTTAGCATCGTGGTTTCCTCATCAGCGCGTTATTCTTGCCCGGCTCCTACGTCTCAGTTTGCATAGCCTTCCGACCCGCCAGCGGGCACAATTCTACCATTTTAGAGATAAGATTCTTAAATGCATCAGGCGAGGCTCAGTCTATCGTTTCGCGGTCGGTTCACCACTGAATGTGTGGGTGGTTTCCTGCCAAAGCCGGCTGTGCAACTGCCGCAGCAGCGGGCTGAACGTTTCTGGTCGCAGGGCCGAGATTGGGATCGCCCCGTAGTTGTGCGCCAAACCCGCTACCCGGTCCGGGTCGCACTGGTCGATCTTGTTGAGTACCACCACCGTCGGTTTCTGATCCAGTTCCAGCCGCGCAAGGATCTCGCGCACCGCCGGCCACTTCACTTCCACGTCGCCCGCGGATGCGTCCACCACGTGCAGCAGCAGGTCCGCTTCCTGCGCCTCCTCGAACGTCGTCCGGAACGCCGCCATCAGGTCTTCGGGCAAGTTTCTGATGAACCCGACGGTGTCGGTGATGATGATGTCGCGCTCGTCGGGGAACCGCAGCCGGCGCGAAACGGGGTTCAGCGTCGCAAACAGCGCGTTCTCCGCGACCACCGAGCTTTCCGTCAGCGCGTTGAGCAGCGTCGACTTGCCCGCGTTCGTGTACCCGACGATGGCGACCGTCGGCAGGCCTTGCCGCGACCGCATTGACCGCCGCAGTTTACGCCGGTCGCCCAGTTTTCCGACCTCGCGGGCCAGTTGTGCGATTCGGTCCTGCGCCCTGCGCCGGTTGTACTCGAGCTTGGTTTCGCCGGGTCCCCGGCCGCCGATCCCACCCGTCAGTCGCGACATCGCCGTGTGTTTCTCGCCGAGCCGCGGTAGCAGGTAGCGTAGCTGCGCGAGCTCGACCTGGATCTTGCCTTCCCGCGTCTGGGCGTGCTGGGCAAAAATGTCGAGGATAACCTGCGTCCGGTCGAGTACCTTCAAATCGGTGAAGTCGGCGATGCTCCGCACCTGGGCCGGCGACAGGTTCAGGTCGAAAATGATCACTTCCGCCCCCACCTGCATCGCCTTGATGACCGTCTCCTGCAGTTTGCCTTTCCCCATGACGAACCGCGGGTCCGTCTGGCGCCGCTGCGCCACCCGGTGCACCGTCACCAGCCCCGCGCTCCGAGCAAGCTCGTGCAACTCATCCAGCGAATCTTCCGCCGCCGAGCCCGTGTCGTTACCGACATGCACCAGGACGGCCCGGTCCCGCGTGTCGCCCGCCAGCCGCGGCCGCCGCACCCGCTCGATTTCGTCTTCCATCGCCCGGATCCGCTCCGGGAAGTCGGGTTTCAGGTCGTGCACGCTCACCGGCGGCAGGATTTCCCACGACAGGCCCCGCTCGTTGTCCGGCAGCAGGTGCGCTTGGAACACCCGGCCCGGCAGACCGTCCTCGAGCACCTCGACTGCCGCCACCATGTCCAGACGAAGCAGCGCCAAGTCCGTCATATCGTCTTCGGAGAGGGGTTCGTGATTGAGATGCGTATGGACCAGCCGCAGACCGCACAGCCGGTCCCGCCCCCGTTTATACGCATTCAAGTCCGGCAACGTCACCGCTCGCGCATCACCCACCAGAACCGCCTCGACGTGCCCGGCCCGATCCAGCAGCAGCCCTACCTGCCGCTTGATTTCCCCCGATATCTCCGTCAGCGCACGCGCCAACTCCGGCGCTACCACCATGTCCGAGCGGCTGCGGCGGTGTTGCAGCTTCTCTAACCGGCGCAACGGAAACGCGCTCAGCCCGCTCGTATTACCAACCAGCCTGATGGTGTCCTCCTCTCAGGAGGCCTCCTGAGAAACGCAACGCCGGGCGTGCAGGTACATACACATGCCCCGCGCGTAGAGGGATTATATGTACGGGCGGCCGCCAAGTCTAACCCTGGAGCATAATCCGGCGGATGATCTTCTGGCTCTCGACCGCGTCGAGCGTCTTCTGAGCCTTCCGCAGTTCGGCGACGTCCATCTTTTCGAGTTTCTTCCAGAATATCGATAAATTCCCGATAGCGATCTGGCAAGCATGGCACGGGTCCATGCGGCAGGCCATCATGTCGACAACGACGTACCCGCGATACCGCGCTATCTTCAAATACAGCAAGGCCTCCATTAATTCCCACATGTTGATGCTTCCGGGTACCATCATGTCGTCCCACAGCCTGTAGGAATCGCTGAAATACACCTGGAACAGCTTGTTGGCCCGCGTCAGGAACGCAATGGATTCCGCCGGATTCTCCAGGGCCATCAGCGAATGCGAGAAATTGACCGCCACCCCGACGTTTTTCATCGCGATTTCCTGGCACAACGACAGGGCTTTCCCCACCGACGCGACCGTAATGTGCTTCCGGGGTTCCCGCGGCTTGTACGCGATGGCCACATTGATGTCCGGGGACGCGTATTTGGCGATGGTTTTGATGGACGAAATCAGCGTGTTCCAGTACGTTACGTAATCGACGTGGAACGGGTAATCGAAACCGTCGGTGTGCAGGCGCAACGTGACTTCCGTGGCACTGAGCTGGCGGGCGATATCGACAGCTTTTCGGCCTTCTTCGATGGCAGCGTTGCGCGTTTTGGGGTGCTGATGGCCGAAGGCACCCAGCGCAAACCGCTTATCGTGCGTAAAATGCGCCGACACCCCGGAACACAACAGCGCGTACTCCTTGAGTATCCGCTTCACTTCGCGCACCGGGAAATCCGGCGAAATATCGGTTTGCGCAATTTCAACCGCCTTCAGACCCTTTATTTTTGCCGACGACGCCAGCCGTTCCTGCGCGCGTGGCGCATCCGGCCCCTGTTCGCCTCCCGAAAACACCGAAAGCGCGGCGGCCAGTTTCAGCGTCATGGTGGCCCGCCGGTCGCGGGCGTTGTCACGGCTGGTCAGCGCCTCCAATCCGGCATCATCTGGCTCGTGATCATGACTTTGCAACAGTAATACCCCTTCCTACAGCTAACAGGAAATAATGTGGAAAAGCTTTGTAACCACATTACAAGGCGGAAATCGTTACTCACGATATTTTAGATAATTATCATCAATTTGTCAATACTTTAAAATAACCCATTGCTATATCTAAGGTTACAGTGAATACGCCCTACGTACGAACAGCCTGAATAAAAGGAGGCGAGTGCGGGTAGCGGGGGGACTACCACAAAGCGCACTCGCCGGTGGTGGGAACCAGTCATTGCTGACTGCAACTAAGAGAGGAAACTGGGGGAACGGTTTCCGCTCAAAGCTGTCACCTATAACATGCCCCTGTGCCCACTTAATTCCCGGGAACAGAAATTTTTTTGCCAGGGATCTTTCTTTGCTCCTTCCCAGGCGGTACCGTGGAAGCGGCGTCCCCGCCGCTTCATTGATGCAACGGGCACCTCGCGTCTACAGCTTATGCCTATTTCGGCTTGTTGACACTCATCCCCGCGGCAAGCGACAATCAACCAGTTGGCCCGGATAGGCTTATGAGGTTCAATGTGGGAACTTTGCGCATTGGTCTCGCCGTTTGGCTGGGGGCGTGTGCCGCGTTCGCGGCGGACATTGCCCCGGTCACCGACGCTTCCCTGGAACACGCGCTGCGCCTGATGACGTCGGACGAGGTAGTCTGGATCGGCCGGAGCGCGCCGGGGTCTTCTGCCCAGCCCGCGGGCGCGCAGGCCGCCATGCCCGTGCTCGTCGAGACGATCCAGGCGGAGGACGAACAGACCCGGCTGCGTTCCCTCGAGGCCATGGCCAAACTCGACGCCCAACACAACCCCGATATGTTTTTCAACGCCTTGGGCGATCCTTCCCCCGCCGTAAGAGAAGCCGCGGCTCGGGTCGTGGCCGGATTTCCGCCGGACCAGGTGTTCGACAGGGTGATGCAGGCGCTGGCGGCGCCGGCAGGGCAGGCGGATTACACGTTGGCGATGGCGTTGCCGCTGTTGCGCAACGTGCTGGAACCCCGCATGCTCGATGTCCTGGAATCCACCGAAGAGACCGTAGACCGGCGGGCCGCCGCCGCGTACAGCCTGGGCCTGATGGGCAGCGGAGCGGCGGCGCCCACCCTGGCCCAACTGGCCTGGGGAACCGATGAATGGCTGGCGTCGGTAAGCGCGCAGGCGCTCCTGACGATCCGCGACCCCGTCGTGATCCCAAAGCTGGCCAAACTGACCGCCCACCCCTCCGAGCAGACACGGTGGGCCGCAGTCGAAGGCCTGGCCGCCATGGGCGGGCCGGAGGCTATCGAGGCACTGGGCAACGTCGCCGTGACACGCCCCGCCGACGATAAGGATCTGAGCCGGCGGGCCGTCCAACTCCTGGCTGCCACCAAAGACCCGGGCGTCATACCGATCCTGATCCACGCCATGGACCGCAACCTCGCCGTGCGACGGATTGCCGTCGATGCCCTCAGCGAACTCACCGGCAAAGATTTCGGCGATATGCCCTCGCTCTGGATCGAATGGTGGGAAAAACGAAACGATCCCTCGCAGCCGCCCGAGCAAATGCCGGGGCAAAAACCCCTTTTCGACGTTGAATACATGGAGTGACACATATTAAGCTGGTGCGGTGGGAGGCGGAGACGGCTTTTCGATCAACGCGTATGCTTGGGGCGGTCACCTATGACGACAGTTCTGACGCAGGAACAGCGCGACTGGCTGCGCCTCACCATGATCCCCGGGGTCGGTTCGACCAGTTTCATCCGGCTGCTGGCGCGGTTTCACACGCCGGGTGAGGTGCTTCGGGCTTCGCGGGCGGGATTGCGCGAGGTGGTCGGGCCGGCCCTGTCCGATCGAATTGCCGAATACGGCGACGCCGTTGACCTGGACGGGCAGGAGCGCCTGATGGAGCAGTACGGCGTCTCGCTGGTGACGCTCGAAGACCCCGCATACCCGCCGCGGCTCGCCGAGATCTACGACCCGCCGCTCGCCTTGTTCGTGCGCGGCGAGTTGTACTCCTCCGACGAGGCCTGCATCGCCGTGGTCGGCACGCGGCGCGCCTCACCGTACGGGGTGCGGATGGCCGAGAAGTTCGGCAGAGAGTTGGCCGCCCGCGGCATCACCGTCGTCAGCGGAATGGCCATCGGCATCGATTCGGCCGGCCATCGGGGCGCTCTCGAAGGTGGCGGCCGGACGATCGCCGTGTTCGGCAACGGCGTCGATATCGTATACCCGCCGCAAAATGCCGAACTCATGGACAATATCACCCGCCACGGATGCGTCATCTCTCAGTTCCCCATGGGCATCAAACCCGCCAAAGGCCATTTCCCGTACCGCAACCGGATCATCAGCGGGATGACGCTCGGCACGCTGGTGGTCGAGGCCCCGCCGGATAGCGGCGCGCTCATCACGGCGCGCAACGCCGCCGAGCAGGGGCGCGAAGTGTTTGCGGTGCCCGGCCAAATCGGCGTGAGAAACAGCGAAGGCCCACACGCCCTGATCCGCGAGGGCGCAAAGCTCGTCGAAACGGTCGAGGATATCGTCCTCGAGTTGGACCTGCCCCCCGCCTGCCGCCGGGTGCCGCGGGAGGAATCGGAAAGCAGGCGGGACGCCTCCACCGCGATTCCTGCAACGGGGGCAGCCCGCACCATAAGTGCCCCAACGCCCGAGAGCAGGCGAGACGCCCGCTCCACAATGGCCCCAGCCCCCGGCCCACAGCGCGATGGCTGCACCACCATGGAGCTCGACATCCTCTCGGTGCTCTCGCCCAACGGCTCCTTTGTGGACGAAATCGCCGCCGCATGCAGAATACCGGTTTCCGAAGCGCTCAGTTCGCTCACGCTGCTCGAGCTGAAAGGGCTGGTGAGACAATTCAGCGGAAAGCGGTTTGCCCCCGCATGAGTAGTCTATGCGCCCGCATGAGTAGTCTATGCGGCCGCATGAGCAGGTTGTTTTACGCCCTCTCCGAAAAAATCCGCAGCAACGAGCCTGTGCCGGCGCCTCTGGCCGCAGTATTGTCTGCGGCGACGGTCGGCGTGCGGCTGGGGATGTGGGCGCGGCTGCGGGCGACGCCGGAGCGCGTAAACGCGCGCGTGATCAGCTTCGGCAACATCACCGCGGGCGGCTCAGGCAAAACGCCCGCCGTTATCGAGCGCGCGCGCGCGGAATTTTCTGCGGGCCGCCGCGTCGCCGTGCTGACGCGCGGCTACGGTACGCGCCAGGGCCGCCACCCTGTTGCCGTTGACACAGCCGATCGTCCGGAACGCCTGTATGACCTGCTCGGCGACGAGCCGGCCCTCATCGCCATGAAATGCCCCGGCATCGTGGTCGTCAAGTGCGCCGACCGGGTCGCTGGCGCGCGCATGGCGATCGAGAAGTTCGGGTGCGACACGCTCATCCTCGACGACGGGTTTCAACACGTGCGGCTTGCCCGCGATGAAAACGTCTGCGTGATTGACGCCGCCAATCCGTTCGGAAACGGCTGGCTGATCCCCCGCGGCATCCTGCGCGAGAAGCCTCAAGCCGTCCGGCGCGCCACACACATCCTTTTGACGCACGGCGACAGGGCCGGCCGGCTTGACCCGGTGCTGCGCCAACTGAAATCGTTCAACCCAGACGCGCCGATCCGGATGACGCGGCACGCCCCGCGCTCGTTGTGGCGCGTCAAAGACGGCCAGCCGCTGGACCTTTCCGCGTTGCGCGGGAAAACAATCTCCGCGGCCTGCGCGATCGCCGTGCCCGAGTCGTTTTTCCAAACCCTGCGCGGGCTCGGCGCGGAAATAGAACACGAGCGGCCATTTCCCGATCACGCGCCCCTGCCCAAAGACGCGCTGGCCGCGCCCGGGCTCGTAGTAGTCACGGAAAAAGACGCGGTGAAACTGACCAACCCGCCGGCCAACGTCTACGCGCTGGGAATCGAACTCGAGGACATCTCGGAATGTGATACAATCCGCGCCCGCGGAGGGACTCCATGAGGACGAAGGTCCAGTTGTCGGCGGCGGGCGCCTTTCTCGTCTGCGTGGCGGCGTTCGTACTTTACTTGTCAATGGCGCCGGACTACGTCCCGCCGCCGAAACCAGCGGATGCGCCTGCAACACCCGCGCACGAGCCGGCGCCCGTCTCCCCCACTCCCGCGCCCGTTCATGTTAAATCGCCGCCGGAGCCCGCACCCGTGCCTCCCCCACCGCCCGAACCCGCGCTTGAACCCGGACCTGGACCTCAGCCCGAGCCCGCCCCACCCGAACCCCAACAAAAAAGCCTGGGCGATTACGGCAGCATCGAAGGCGCCGTGACGCGCGTCACCGTGCCGGTCCCGCGCGTAAAGATCACCACTGCCCCCGACGCCGCCAGCGGCGATGTCACCGGCCTCACTACCGTTACCGACAGCCGCGGCAAATTCAAACTGCCGCGCGTGCCAGTCGGGCGCGTTATGCTTCACATAACCGACATGGGCCTTCCCGGCGAGTTGCTGCAGGAAGTCCTTATCGCCAAGGGCGAGACCGCTGCCGTGGAAATCAGGCTGCCCGGCGAGACCGCCACGATCGAAGGCGTCATCCATGCCGGCGGCGTGGCACTGCCCGCGACTATCGAAATTACCATGCACGGCGAAGGAATGGAGCAGTCCAAGGTTATCAATGCGCCCGACGGCCATTACATCGCCGACAACCTCCTGCCAGGCGTAATCGACCTGATCGCCACCGCCGAAAATCCACCCGGCGAGAGAAAGGTTAAAACCGACTCGTTTGCGCTGCAGCCAGGCGAATTCCTGCAGAAAGACTATAGCTTCTCCGCGCCGGCCCTCGTCAGCGGCCGCATCGCCGGCGTCGAGCAAGACCAAAAGACATACGTCATCGCCCTGTACGGCGCCGTCGAGGCCGGCGAAACGTTTGGGACGCCCGAAGAAGTCGCCGACCGCCTCGCCCGGATGACCGGGCCGGACAAGTCCGGCAACTATCGACTCGAAGGGCTCGACCCAGGCACCTACACCGTCGTCGTCTTCTCAATGAGGATTCAGGAGGAAGGCGCCGGTCCTGTCTATCAATCCGCCTACCAAGTCATCGACGTGGCCGACGAAGCCGATATCAACCTCGATTTCACCATCAAGTGGTGAAGGCGCCTGAAGAGTGCTGCTTCTTGCGCCGCTGATATCTGCACAGCGCGACGTGGCCCTCCATTGTCATTCCGAGGAACGCTGGCCGCTGACTATTTTCCTGCACTGCCAGCCTCTACCCAGCGCGACGTGGGAATCCCCCCGGTATTGTTGCATGCGTCGGCTTTAGTGAGAAGATCTCGGCGCTACCAGCGCGAGAAGCCGAGGTCGGCAATGTTGAAACTTCGTAACTGTCCAGGTGCCATCTTGTCAAGATATGGTGTATAATGCATTCGAGAGCTACAATATGTTGTGGTGAGAATGGTCATGGATGAGGTTTCCTGGATGAAGGTGCATACGCGTGCGGAAGT
>Ga0315285_10000092_pt1 | contig 87078 bp, 60 predicted proteins | sample YL17G09_36_MG_FD_203698 | JGI IMG/M metagenome (GOLD analysis project Ga0315285, IMG submission 203698) | Sediment microbial communities from Yellowstone Lake, YNP, Wyoming, USA - YL17G09_36 | ecosystem: Environmental > Aquatic > Freshwater > Lake > Sediment | place: USA: Wyoming | collected... | reverse complement strand
GGGTGTTTTGGCGGCTTCTCGTCCACCGCCCCGGCCGGCGAGAAGTGCGAACAACCCGCGGCCCCCGCGCTCCACAGCGTCTGCTACACACAAGCCGGATAGAAAACGGGCCAAAGTCGAGTGGTGCGTCCCGGGACGCACCCTACCTGGAAAGCACCGGGGTGCGTCCGGGACGCACCCTACCTCCGCGTTGTGGCCGGCGCGCGCGGGGCCTATAATGCGACCCTATGATCGCCATTGGTCTCGATCCGCGTTCGCTGGTGTCCGCCGGTCTGATTGTCTCGCTGGCCCTGCTGTCGCTCCGCCTTCAGGAGCAGAAGTACCGCCAGCGTCAGGTGCTCGATCCGCGGACGGGCGAGTGGGTGGAGGAGGAAGCGGCCGAGGAAGCCGCGGGCGACGAGCTGGGCCAAGCCCGCACCTTCCTGGCCGCGGACAAACCGAACAAGGCCCGCCCGCTGCTCCAGCGCTGGCTCAAGGCCAACCCCGAAGACGAGCGCACGAACGAGGCCACGTTCCTCCTCGGCGAAGCGTACTTCGAAGCCCGCGATTTCTGGAAGGCCGTCCAGCAGTACACCACGGTCGCCGAGAACTCCTCCGGCGAGCTGTTCGAGCTGGCCAACCAGCGGTGCGTCGACGTCGCGCGGGCGTTCCTGTCCGGCCAGAAGCGCATCGTCTGGGGCTTTCTCCGCTTGCCGGCCTACGCCGAGGGCGTCGAAATCCTCGACCGCGTCTGGGAGCGCGTGCCCGGCTCGCGGCTGGGCGAGCTGGCGCTGAAGCTGAAGGCGGACTACTACGACAGCCACGGCGATCTGGACCTGGCCCAGGACGAATACGCGAACCTGGCCCAGCAGTACCCCAGCGGCCGCTACGTTCAGTACGCGATGCTCCGTGCCGCGCAGTGTGCCGAGGGAGCGTTTCCGGGCATCAAGTTCGATGACCGGCCGCTGCTGGAGGCCGACGAGCGCTACCGGCAGGTCCTGGCCGCTTTCCCGCCGTACGCCGAGCGCGAACAGGTAGCCGAGCACATCGAGGGCATCCGCCAGTTACGCGCCGACAAGGATTTCGACATCGCCCACTGGTACGAGCGCACCCGGCAGCCCAGCGCCGCCGAGTTCTACTACCGCGAGGTTCTCCAGGACTGGCCGGGTACGCTTGCCGCCGCGCGGGCCCGCACCCGTCTGCGGGCCATGGGTGCACAATTCGAGGAAGTTCAAGCGGAGGGCGCCACGCCGTGAACCGACCCCTCACCGTCATCGCGCTGTTCCTCATCCCCTGCGCCGCGGCCGGCTGTGGTTACCGGGCCGGCGGTCCCTACCGCTCCGATATTCGCACCGTCTACGTCGACATGGCCGGCTCGAAAGAATTCCGCCGCGACCTCGAATTCACGCTCACCGAGGCCATCAAGAAGCGCATCGGCACGGACACGCCCTATCGGCTGGCCGCACGCGAAAAGGCCGATACCATATTAGTGACGGAAATATTGGAAGAGCGGCAGGCGGCGCTGGCGCCGGATTTCCGCTCACGGCAGCCGCGCGAGAAGCAGCTCACGCTGGCAGTGCGTGTGCAGTGGAAGGATGTGCGCACGGGCCGGATCCTCGTGGACCACCCGGCGCTGGTGCAGGCGGTCGACTACCTGGCAGCCACCGGCGAAACGGAGAAATTCGCCCAGGAACGCGGCATCGACCGCTTGGCCCAAAAAATCGTCAACCTGATGTACGAAGACTGGTGACGATGCGGCCACGCCGCCCGCACCCCGCTTGATCCGGCCCGAGGGCCGTGACGTATGCCCGACGATCCGCAACAACCCAAACCGCGAGGCGATGGCGACGGGGGTCCGCCGCGCCCGCCCGTGCGCATGTCGCGCGGCCTGTTTAGCTGGATCATCGTTATCGGCCTGGGCCTGATGTTCCTGGTCATGCTCAGCCAGAGCATGAACAAGCCCTACCCGGTCCCCATCAGCGCCTTCTGGACCTATATCCAGAACGGCGACATCCAGAAGGTGGTCGTCAAGGAGAACATGATCACCGGCGAGTTCTGGCCTGGCCGGGCCCCCGCGAATGCTCCGGCGGACACCAAGCAATTCCAGTGCGAGTACCTCGGCGTCGTCCAGAAAATCGAGGACGTCCGCAAGGAAATCGACCACATCACCGCCGAAAACCACCTCAAGCCGGTCGAGTTCGCCAGCCAGGTCAGCAATAACGTCTTCATGAACATCCTGCTGTCCCTCGTACCCTGGCTCCTCCTGTTCGGCATCATCTGGTTCCTCCTGTTCCGACAACTGCGCCAGACCGGCGCCGGCCCCGGCATGCTGGGCAACTTCGGCCGCAGCCGCCACCGCATCCTGACCAAAGAGCGCACCGGCGTGACGTTCGCCGACGTGGCCGGCGTGGAAGAAGCGAAGGAAGAGGTCCTCGAGATCGTCGAGTTCCTCAAGAGCCCGCGGCGCTTCCAGCGGCTGGGCGGACGCATTCCGCGTGGCGTGCTGCTGGTCGGCGAGCCGGGCTGCGGCAAGACGCTGCTGGCCAAGGCGATTGCCGGTGAAGCCGATGTCCCGTTCTTCTCCATCAGCGGCTCGGATTTCGTCGAGATGTTCGTCGGCGTGGGTGCGTCGCGCGTCCGCGACCTCTTCCGCCAGGCCAAGGAAAACGCCCCCTGCATCATCTTTCTCGACGAGATCGACGCCGTCGGACGCCGCCGCGGTCTGGGCTACAACGGCGGCGGGCACGACGAGCGCGAGCAGACCCTCAACGCCATCCTGGTCGAGATGGACGGCTTCGACACCAATGACCAGGTGATCGTGATCGCTGCGACCAACCGGGCGGACGTGCTCGATCCGGCGCTCGTCCGCCCCGGGCGCTTCGACCGGCAGGTGTTCGTCGCGCTGCCGGACGTGAAGGGCCGCTTCGAGATCCTCAAGGTCCATGCCCAGAAGGTCAAGATCCAGCCGCCGGTGGATTCCAAGATGCACCGCATCGCCCGCGGCACGCCGATGTTCAGCGGCGCGGACCTGGCGGCGATCGTCAACGAGGCGGCCCTGCTGGCCACGTTGGCCGGCAAAGACGCGGTGGAGCTCGAAGACCTCGAGGAAGCCCGCGATAAGGTGCGCTGGGGCCGGGCCAGACGCAGCCGCACGGTGGACGACAAGGATCGCATCCTCGCCGCCTACCACGAAGGCGGCCATGCCCTGGTACAGACCCTGCTCAAGGACGCCGACCCGGTCCACAAAGTGAGCATCATCCCGCGTGGGCCGTACGGCGGCGCGACCTTCTCGCTGCCGGAGAAAGACCGCATGACGTACAACCGGTCGTACGTCGAGGCGACGCTGCGCGTGCTGTGTGCCGGGCGTGCCGCGGAGGAGCTCCTGGGCCGCGACATGAACTCGGGCGCCGCCGCGGACATCCGCCAGGCCACCCAGATGGCCCGCATGATGGTCACCGAGTGGGGCATGAGCGAGCGGCTCGGGTTCGTGTACTACGGCGACGACTTTCCCGGCCAGCGCATACCCCTGGACCTGGGTCCGGCCAAGGAGGTCTCCGACAAGACCACGGAGACGATCGACGAGGAGATCAAACGGCTCATCGACGCCGCGTACGCCGACACACGCCGCGTGATTGAAGCGAACCGTGACAAGCTGGAAGCGGTCGCCCAGGCCCTGCTGAAGTACGAGACGTTGAGCGGCGAGGAGGTGCGGCGCATCATGGCCGGCGAAACGCTGGACCGGCCGACGGTGGCCGACCTGATCGCGGCCGAGCAGAATCGCCGGGGTGGCGTCGGCGTCTCGCCCGCGGACGTGGTCGACGCCCGCCCGGTCCAGAAGCCCCCGGACGCGCAAAGCGGCCCGCTACCCAGTCCGGCGTAGCGGGTGTGTGATCGACCCCGAAAATGTCGCTGGACCTCTGACGCGTACCGCCATCCCAGTCGCCCCGCATTCCGCGCGAGCCAGTTGCGGAGGGACGTTGTCCCGGTGGGCGGGCCCGCAGATAGCAGCAAGTCGTTCATCAGACCAGTCAGCTCATCCTGCGTCAGCAGCACATCCCCCATCAGCCAGCCGATTGCCCGCGCGACCGCGAGCGCCGTCGCCGGCGGGACCTGGACGATGCGCGCCCGACTGCGAACCGCCTGCGCAATCAGCCGGGCCGGTCGGAAAACAGGACTTCGAGAAAGTCGCCTTCCGGGCCAAACCAGATTTTCACGGTCTGGACCATAGTCGGTCTGCCCGTAGAGCTGGTAGACGAGCTGGTCAATCTGGCGGTCGGTGGCGTCGATCTGGCGCTGGAGGGCGGTCTGGGCGGCGGGGGTTTTCGCCGCGGCGAGCTGTTTGTGGAGGTCGAGCATTTGGTGGACGAGGGCGAGCAGGCAAGTCTCACCGGCGTAGTCGTACGGTTCGGAGAGTTTCTCAAGGTTGCTCTGAGCCGCGTTTGTCTTCGGAGGGAGCCGTTTGTGCGGTTGCGTCGAGCTTGGCCTGCCACTGGGCGGCCAGATCGGGTTTGTCCCAAGCATCGTAGAGGGCCATTAGAAAACGGACACTCTTGATGGTCGTTTTGTGCGCCGGGCCCAGGGCGGCCGTAAGGGTCTGGTGGGCTTCCAGCAACGCCGTTTCTGCCTCATCGTACCGTTCGAGCCGTGTCAGACACGCGCCGTGGTCAGTCAGAAACTCACCAATCGTCGGATGCCCCGCTCGCAGTGATCTTCTCCCACCGCCTACGGCCACGGCGAGCAACGCCTCGGCCTCCTCGAGCCGACCCATCGCGGTATACAAGTCTCCCAGCTTGTTCATGGAAATCAGAGTGTCCGGGTGCCCCTCGCCCAGCACGCGCTTGCGGATCTGCAACGCCCGAACCAAGAGCGGCTCGGCCTCGGCGTAGCGGCCCTGGTCAAGGTACAGCGACCCCAAGTTGAGCATCGTCTTCAGCGTGGCCGGGTGCTCCTCGCCCAGCACGCGCTTGCGGATCTGCAGCGCCCGAAATAAGAGCGGCTCCGCCTGGTCATGGTGGCCTTGTGCTCCGTACAACGAAGCCAGGTTGTTCATCGAGATCAGCGTGTTCGGGTGCTCCTCGCCCAGCACACGCTTGCAGATCTCCAGCACCCGCACCCTGAGCGGCTCTGCCTCGGCGTAGCGGGCCTGGCCGTGGTACAGCGACGCCAAGTTGTTCATCGAGCCCAGCGTGGCCGGGTGCTCCTCGCCCAGCAGGCGCTTGTTCACTTCCAGCGCCCGGACATAGAGCGGCTCCGCCTCGTCATAGCGGCCTTGCCTTTGGTACAACGGCGCCAGGTTGTTCATCGAGAGCAGCGTGTGCGGGTGCTCCTCGCCCAGCACACGCTGGCGGATTTCCAGCACCTGAACCAAGAGCGGCTCGGCCTCGGCGTAGCGGGCCTGGTCGAGGTAGAGCAACCCCAGGTTGTTCATCGTCTTCAGCGTGTCCGGGTGCTCTGCGCCCAGCACACGCTGGCGGATCTCCAGCGCCCGAGCCAGAAGCCGCTCTGCCTCGGCATAGCGACCCTGGTCGCAGTACAGCAACCCCAGGTTGTTGATCGTCTTCAGCGTGTCCGGGTGCTCTGCGCCCAGCACACGCTCGTTGATCTCCAGCGCCCGGACATAGAGCGGCTCCGCCTCGGCATAGCGACCCTGCTCGTAGTACAGCGACCCCAGGTTGTTCATCGTCTTCAGCGTGTCTGCGTGCTCTTGGCCGAGCACACGCTCATCGATCTCCAGCGCCCGAAGCAACAGCGCCTCGGCGTCGGTATACCGGCCCTGTTCGTGGTACAGCACCGCTAGGTCGTTCATCGAGCCCAGTGTGTCGGGGTGCTCCTCACCCAGCACGCGCTTGCGGATCTCCAGCGCCTGTTCGAGATGGGCCTGCGCCAGGGGATACTCGCCGATGGCCTGGTAGGTCGAACCGATCGTTGCACGGATCGATGCCTCGACCTCCGGCTGGCCGACCAACTCTGTCTCAATCCTCGCGGCAGCGTCGTCGAGGATCATCCGCATCAGCTTCGTGTCCAGGCCACCGGCCACTTCGGGATCGACGCCCGAGAGCATCTGCTGGATGAAGCGCGTCGCCTGTTGCGACTTGGCCGCCTCGGTGCGTGCTTTTTGCGCCTCTTGCTGCGCTCTGTCCTGGTTGGCCTCGGCCAAGCGACGCTGCTCGGCTTCCGCCTGGCGGGCGCGGCTCTGGTTGGCGTACATGATCGAGAGCGCGACGGTCGCGGTGCTGATGAGCAGTACGAATGACGCCGCGCTGGCAATCGGCAGCTTGTAGCGCCGCACGGATTTGCGGAGGACATACCAGGCATTGTCGCGCTTGGCCTCGATCGGCTCGCGGTTCAAGTATCGCCGGATGTCCTGCGCCAGGTTCGCCGCCGAGCCGTACCGCTTCTCCTGGTACTTTTCCAGCGCCTTGAGCACGATCGTCTCGATGTCGCCGCGGAGCTTCCGGTTGATGGCCGACAGTCGGCGCGGTGCCTGCTCCTTGATCGCGCGCGTCGCTGCGTAGATCGTGCTATCGGTGGCCTCGTACGGGAGAGCGCCCGTGAGCAGTTCATGCAGCACCACGCCCAGCGAGTACACGTCGCTGCGCGTGTCGATCTCGTGTGGGTCGCCGTCGCACTGCTCCGGGCTCATGTACTGCATGGTCCCGATGATCTGCCCCACGCCCGTGCCCTGGGTCGTCGGCGCGATGTCCGTGTCCGTCGCCCGCGCCACGCCGAAGTCGATCACCTTCGGCTCGCCGTCCGCGTCGACCAGGATGTTCGCCGGCTTCAGGTCGCGATGGATGATGCCTTTCTGGTGGCCGTGATGGACGGCGTCGCAGACTTTGGCGAATAGACTCAGCCGGCTACGCGTGTCGAGTCCTTGTTCGTCTGCGTACTGGGTGATCGGGCGGGCCGCCGCGACGTACTCCATCGCGAAGAACGGTACGCGCACGCCGCTCATCTGGTGCATCCCCGCCTGGTAGATCTGGGCGATGTTGGGATGGCGGAGACGGCCGAGCACCTCGGCTTCGAGTTGGAACCGCCGGAGAGCGGAGTACGATGCCACGTACTGGTGCATCACTTTCAGCGCCACCGTCCGGCGCGGTTGATCCTGGACCGCCTCGTAGACCGTGCCCATCCCGCCGGCCGCAATGACACGCTGGATCTGGTAGCCGGCGACGTTCTGCCCAACGAGCGGATCGGTCCCGGCGTCCAGGATGAGCGGCCGCGTTCCGGCGGGCGGCTCGGGTGGGGTCAGGAAGTCGGGCGCCGCATGCTCGTCGTGCAGCAGCAGCGATTCCACCTCGGCCCGAAGCGTTTGGTCGCTCCCACACTCTCGGTCGAGGAATGCGGCCCGGTCAGTCGGCGTACAGTCCAGCGCCGCCGAGAAAACCTCTTCGACGCGCCGCCGAAGATCACGAAAAGCGGCCATGAGCCGTCAACCTCTGGAAATGGGCAGCCGGCGCCAGTACTTCCCCTGGAATCGCGATTCCCATGGGCTTCCTACCGGGGGCTCAATTCCCGGTGCAACCAGGCCCGGGCAAAACGCCAGAGCTTGGCCACCGTCCGGGGCGCCAGGCCCAACGCAACCGCCGTCTCCTCAATGGTCAGGCCAGCGAAGTAGCGTAGCATCACGATTTCGGCTTTCGCGGGGTCCTCCTTCTCGAGTTTGGCCAGGGCCTCATCGAGGGCCAGCAGCTCGCCGGGGTCCCGATCGAAAACCGCGGCGCGGCTGACCTCGTTTCCCAATGGACCGTTGGGGCCGTGCCACGCGCACGCCCCTTCGCCGTCCGCCCCACCCTTCGCGGCGGCGCGCGCGGCGTTCTTCCGGCCGAGCCCCGGGCCGCCACGCTTCAGTCGCTCTCTCTTACGTGCGTCGTCCACGCAGATGCGGCGCATGGCTTTTGCCGCGGCGGCAAAAAAATGTCGACGGTTGGCCCAGTGGACTTGCCCATTGCCGACCAGACGCAGATACGCCTCATGGACGAGGACGGTCGTCTGGAGTTTCACACCCCGCTGCTCGCCGGCGAGCTGTTGACGCGCTGCACGGTGGAGTTCGTCGTACACGAGCGACCAGAGCTGCTCGTGCGCGCTCTTGTCGCCGCACGCAGCGGCATCGAGGAGCTGCGTCACCGGCCCCGCCAAACGCGGAAGCTCTAGGGACATGGCCTCCTCTCGTGGCATTCCGACCAGCCCATTGTACCGCGGGCGGCCCACGACCCGGACGCGATCCGCGGCCAGCCTCTCGGAAATGCGCTAAGTGCCTGGACCGCTTGGAGTTACGTCCGCTGCCCCCACCGGACGTCTGGTAGGCCGATGGATCCGCCCGAGCAGGATGGGGCTGGCGCGCTGTCGCCAGAACAAGAATCCGTACACGCTCGGACCATGGACGACGCATGTTCCTGTAGAGCGGTAGGTTCACGGAAACGGGCGCCCCAGGTGTTTGTCGAGGCCGGGCCCAGTTGAGCGGAGGATGGCAGCACCGTCGCGTCGAGTCCGGTGGCGTTGGCGCGGCGAAACGGAACAGGGCAGCGGGAAGCATGAATCACCGGCGCTCATTTGATTGTCGCTGGCAGTGGAGGCCCTCCCTCCGCGGGGCAACTGTAGACGCTGGGCGGTCCACGCAAGCCTTCGCGGTACCCCGATCCCGAGATCCGCCAGAGGACCAGGCCACAATCCAGGCTGAGGGGCGCACCGTGGGACCCGATGCCCCGATCGTCCCGCACCGGCAGGCGCTTGAATCGGCGGCGCCAGCTCCGCGTCCGCCTCACAGCGCACGGATTCCTGCCTCGTCGAACGCCCCAGACCGCGTCCCGCGGGGCGCCGTCCGGCAGCTCAGCCTATCGCTCTGGGGGCCACCGTCGCCGGTGGACGGTGTCCAGCCCATCCCTGCCAACCATCTCCAAGCCGCGCCGCAGCGCCCCGCACCGCAGCGCCTGTCTTTCGCCTCAAGTACGCGGTGTCGCATTTCATGCACCCACCGTCGAGCATTTCAACCGGACCTGCGCTGGCCAGTCCACTGTCCTGAAGAGGGTCTCAGGAAGAAGCAGAGACACCTGTCACGCCACCTGCTCATTGTCGGCCTCTTGCTCCTGGTCGGAGCCACGACCGTCGCCGCCCAGTCCGTGAAGTTCTATGCGACAGGGGATATCCCAGTCGCCAACGGCGGCATGCTGAACGATTATACGTACACCCAGGCCTCCGACGACCAGTACGAGGATATCACTGAGGCCAAAGAAAACCACTGGTCCACCTTACACAACATACACCTATCTTGAGCACAAATGGACAATTCCCGCGGACGGCACGTATGATAGCTGGGCCTTTTATCCACAGGCCCATCATACTCCGAGCTATGATGGCGATCATTTCGCCTTCGTGTGGTCTCCCGACGACGTCGCGTATGCCCTGTGGTCGGGATCGGGTTACGGACGCAGGCTACTGGAACAGAGGAGCATGTGATGCGTATTCAAAGTTTGACAGTCCTACTGCTTCGGACGGCGCTGATTGTGGTGGTGGGCGCAGCGGCAGCGGCCCGCGCGGACACTTACTACGTGAACCGCACGTGCGGCAACAACGCATGGAGCGGCAAGACACCCGAATGCGTCGCCCCGGACGGGCCGAAGGCGACCATCCAAGCCGGCATCAACGCCGCGGTCAACGGTGACACGGTATGGGTTGCCGACGGGACATACACGGGCGTTGGCAACCGCGACCTGGACTTCGGCGGCAAGTTGATCACCGTCCGCAGCGAGAACGGGCCTGAAAACTGCATCATCGACTGTCAAGCAAGCGAGACCGACCCGCATCGCGGCTTTTACTTCCACAGCGCCGAGACGCCGGCCGCTGTGGTGCAGGGTGTGACGATCCGGAACGGCTACGTCGATCAGGACACTCCGGGTCGTTACGGTGGCGGCGTGTATTGCGGCGCCAACTCCAGCCCGACGCTGAGTAACTGCACGATCACCGGCAACTCGGTCTATGGCATGGGTGGCGGCGTGTACTGCTCCTACTCCAGCCCAACGCTGAGCAACTGCACGATTGCCGGCAACTCATGCAACTTCATGGGCGCCGGCGTGTACTGCTGGCGCGCCAGCCCGACGTTGATCGACTGTACGATTAGGGGAAACACCGCCGACGACTGGGGCGCCGGCGTCCACTGCTCTGAATCCAGCCCGAAGCTGGTCAACTGCACGATCACCGACAACGTGTGCATCTACGGCTACGGTGCCGGCGTGTGCTGCGAGGACTGGTCCAGCGCGACCGTGGCCAACTGCACGATTGCCGGGAACTCGGCCCATGGCGGCGGCGGCGTGTACTGCTATCAATCCAGCCCGACGTTGACCAACTGCATGATTACGGGCAACGAGGCCACCTGGGGCTACGGCTACGGCGGCGCTGTGTTCTGCTTCGCGGGCGCCAACGCGACGCTGACCAATTGCACGATCACGTCCAACACGGCCAACTACGGCGGCGCCCTGTTCTGCGAGGACTCCCGCCCGACGCTGACCAACTGCATTTTGTGGGGCGACGATGCCTATTCGGGCCGGGAGATTTACCTCAGCGCTTATGAGGGTACTTCCACGCTCACGGTTTCGTACGGCGACGTGGAAGGTGGGCAGGCCGGGGCGTACGTCGAGCAGGGCTGCAACCTCATTTGGGGCGACGGCAACATCGACCAAGACCCGTTGTTCGTCAACCCGGATAACGGCGATTACCACCTGTCAAGCGGCTCGCCCTGCATCAACGCCGCTACCAATTACGCACCCGACTTGCCGGACGAGGACATCGAGGGCAACCCGCGCATCCAGCAGTGCCGTGTGGATATGGGCGCCTACGAGTCGCCGTACCCCGGGACGTTTGAGGACTGTAACGAAAACGGCGAGGACGACGACTGCGACATCTACGAGGGCACCAGCCCGGACTGCAACCAGAATCACGTGCCCGACGAGTGCGACCTCGCCGATGGAACCAGCGACGACTACGACCTCAACGCCGTGCCGGACGAGTGCGATCCCGACTGCAACCAGAACGGCGTACCGGATGCGTGTGACCTCGACTGCGCCACAGGCAATTGCGCCAGCCATCCACTCGGCTGCGGCGGCAGCGACGACTATGACCTCAACGGTGTGCCGGATGAGTGCGAGGACTGCAACGAGAACGGCATCCCGGACGTGTGCGACCTCGACTGCGCCGCCGGCAACTGCGCCGCCCATCCGCTGGGCTGCGGCGCCAGCGAAGACTGCAACAGCAACGGCGCGCCTGATGAGTGTGACATCGCCGACGCCACGAGTGAGGACTGCCAGCCCAACGGCGTCCCGGATGAGTGCGACATCGCTGATGGGACGAGCGAGGATGAAAACGCCAACGGCGTCCCCGACGAGTGCGAAGCTGCCTGCCGGGCCAACGAGCTGGCCAAGCTGCTCCCCACCGACGGCGCGCCCGGCGACCATTTCGGTGGCTCCCTGGCCCTGTCCGGCGACACCGCGGTGATCGGGGCAGCCCACGACGATGACAACGGCACCAACTCTGGCTCAGCGTACGTCTTCCGCTACGACGGGTCGACGTGGGTTCAGGAGGCCAAGCTGCTGCCGTCAGACGGCGCGGTGTGGGACATCTTCGGCGGCCCCGTGGCCGTCTCCGGCGACACGGCTGTGATCGGGGCAACCGGCGACGACGACAACGGCGCCCAGTCTGGCTCGGCGTACGTCTTCCGCTACGACGGCTCGGACTGGGTTCAGGAGGCGAAGCTGTTGCCCTCAGACGGCGCGCCCGGGGATTCGTTCGGCTACGTGGCCATCTCCGGCGACACGGCCGTGATCGGGGCACTCGGCGACGATTCCGCGTATGTCTTCCGCCGCGACGGCTCGACCTGGGTCCAGGAAGCCAAGCTGCTGGGTTCCGGGAACTTTGGGGAATTCGTGTCCATCTCGGGCGACTGCGCCGTGATTGGCGCATGGTGGGACGACGACAACGGTCAGGGGTCGGGCTCCGCGTACGTCTTCCGCTACGACGGCTGGACCTGGTTCCAGGAAGCCAAGCTGCTGGCTTCCGATGGCGCGCCGGACGACAACTTCGGAAATGGTGTGGCCATCTTCGGCGATACTGTCCTGGTCGGTGGACGGGGCAACGACGACAATGGCACCGATTCCGGCTCGGCCTACGTCTTCCGCTACGACGGCTCCAACTGGGTCGAGGAGGCCAAGCTCCTAGCCTCAGACGGTGCGCCGTATGACGGCTTCGGTAACTCCCTGGCCCTGTCCGGCAACATCGCGCTGATCACGGCATATTATGACGATGACAACGGCGAGGGCTCCGGCTCGGCGTACGTCTTCCGCTACGACGGCTCGCACTGGCTGGAGCAGGCCAAGCTGCTGCCATCCGACGGCGCCCCGGGGGACGGGCTTGGCTGGCTTTACAACGCGGCTGTCTCCGGCGATACCGCCGTGGTCGGCGCCTGGGGCGACGACGACAACGGCGAGAACTCCGGCTCGGCGTACGTCTTCCGCGGCCTGTCCGACTGCAACGACAACTGGGTACTGGATATCTGCGACATCGCCGGCGGAACCAGCGCGGACTGCCAGCCCAACGGTGTGCCGGACGAGTGCGACATCGCCGCCGGCACCAGCGCGGACTGCAACAGCAACGGGATCCCGGACGAGTGCGACGTGGTCGGCGTACCGCCGCAGAGCCTCCTGAACCCGACAACGGCGGCAGGCGACTACTTCGGCTGGTCCGTGGCGGCTGTCGGCGACAAGGTTCTGGTGGGCGCCCCATATGACGACACGGGGGCGAGCAACGCCGGCGCCGCGTATCTGTTCGATGGTGTGACCGGCCAGCTATTGTTGACGCTGCCTAACCCGACACCGGCGGCAAACGACTGCTTCGGCTGGTCCGTGGCGGCTGTCGGCGATCAGGTTCTAGTGGGCGCTCCATATGACGACACGGGGGCGAGCAACGCCGGCGCCGCGTATCTGTTCGATGGTGTGACCGGCCAGCTATTGTTGACGCTGCCTAACCCGACACCGGCGGCGGACGACCGCTTCGGTAGTGCCGTCGCGGGCGTGGGCGGCAACATCTTGGTGGGCACGCCGTACGACGACACCGGCGCTGGCAACGCGGGGGCCGCGTATCTGTTCGACGGCACGACCGGGCAGCTCTTGCTGACGCTGCTGAACCCGACACCGGTGGCAGACGACTACTTCGGCTGGTCCGTGGCGGCTGTCGGCGACAAGGTTCTGGTGGGCGCCCCATATGACGACACGGGGGCGAGCAACGCCGGCGCCGCGTATCTGTTCGATGGTGTGACCGGCCAGCTATTGTTGACGCTGCCTAACCCGACACCGGCGGCGGACGACCGCTTCGGTAGTGCCGTCGCGGGCGTGGGCGGCAACATCTTGGTGGGCACGCCGTACGACGACACCGGCGCTGGCAACGCGGGGGCCGCGTATCTGTTCGACGGTGTGACCGGCCAGCTATTGTTGACTGTGCTTAACCCCACTCCGGCTGCCTACGACCGCTTCGGCTACTCCGTGGCAGGCGTGGGCGGCAACATCTTGGTGGGCACGCCGTACGACGACACCGGGGCCACCGATGGCGGGGCTGCCTACCTGTTTGATGGCCCCTCTGGGGACCTGCTGTTGACGTTCTTGAACCCTGTGCCGGCCTCAGGGGACCGTTATGGCTACGCCGTTGCTGCCGTAGGGCTCAAGGTCCTCGTCGGGGCTCCCTATGATGACACCGGCGCTACTGATGCGGGCGCGGCCTACCTGTATTCCGTGATCTTCGACTGCAACAACAATGACGTCCCCGACGAGTGCGATATCGCTAGCGGCACGAGTCAGGACTGCCAGCCCAACGGAGTTCCAGACGAGTGCGATATCGCGAGTGGTACGTCGCAAGACGCCAACGGCGATGGCATCCCGGACGAGTGCGTGCTAGCCGGCGATGTGAACTGCGATGGCGCCGTGAACTTCGGCGACATCAACCCATTCGTGCTGTTCTTGTCGAACTACGGCACCTGGTTGGAGACGTACCCGAATTGTCCGCCGACCAACGGCGACATCAACGGCGATGGCTTGTACCCGTCCTTCGGCGACATCAACCCGTTCGTGGCGCTGCTGAGCGGCAGCTGAGCGTTTGTGATGATGGTTCGGCAGCCTGCGTGAACAGTCGGTGACAAGGAGGTCCGCGAATCAAGGAAAGCGGGATCAATCCCGCGATCCACAGCCACCGATCTTGGGCGTCATGGTCCCGCTGCGGGGCGCCCCGTGTGGTCGGGACCGGGTTTCCGACCGCGCCGCGCTGCTGGCCGTTTACGGCACCACGTGCGAATGACCTGGAGCGTAAGCTTGAGAACTCGGGTGCGAGTCAGACGTTTTGAGTGTAGTCCGATACGAAGCAACCGCAGCATTTTTTGGAGGTAACCACAATGTTCACGACCCTAACAAACCGCACCAGCAGCAACAATAAGGCCCCCCACAGCCCGGCGGCATCGCCGAGCCGAAGGCGCCTCGTCCCGCGGGCGGGCAGCCTGTTCCTGTCCTCCGCGCACGCGGGACAACCAACACGGGCTCGCCTATTGCGAGCCTTTCTTGCTGCGTCAGTGCCGGTGCTGCTCCTGGGCGCCGGCACGCAGCGCAGCCTGGCGCAGGATCCGGTCGAGCGCTACGCGACGCAGGATATCCCCATCCACAACGGCGGGATGGTCGGCAACTACACGGACACGTTCTCTTCGAACAACGTGTACGAACAGATCACCGAGCTTGTGGCCAAGTGGGGGGGCGGCGGCCACGCGTATTACACGTATCTCACGCACGCGTGGCGCTTTGAGGTTGAGCCGGGCTCCCTCACTTACTCCTTCCGCCTCGAGGCCTACAAGACGGAAAGCCATGACGACGACAACTTTGTGTTCGCGTATTCCACGGACGGTCAGAACTACACCAATATGCTCACGGTGACGAAAACCGCTGACGACAATTCCGTCCAGGTTTACACGTTTCCGTACCCGATGGACGGGACTATCTACGTACGCGTCAAGGACACCAACCCGAGACCGAACTCGCATTGGGCCGACACCATCTACATAGACCACATGTACATTCGCGCCGAGGGTACGGATGACGAACCGCCGGTCATCTCTGACGTTGTGGGTACGGACCATGCGAGTACGTGGTACTGCGAGAACCCGGAAGTCTTTGGTGGGCCGCTGGTCGAGAGAGAGCGCCATGACATGGCATACGATGCGGTCGCCGACCGCACGGTCATGTTCGGTGGAGGTGACAACGGCGGGTGGCTTTTAAACGACACGTGGATTTACGGTGCCAACGCGTGGAACAACGCGTTTCCCGCGGTGCTCGGAGGAACACTGGAGCCGAGGATCGACCACGCCATGGTTTACGATGCGTTCGCGGACCGGATCGTGATGTTCGGTGGCACTAAGGGTGAGGGTGTCATGACGAACGAGACCTGGATCTACAGCTTCAGCGCGAATACTTGGTCAAAGGTCGAGCCGATCGTGGAGGGCGGAACGCTCGAACCCAGATGCCTGCACGCAATGGCCTACGACATGGTTGCCCAGCGTACCATCATGTTTGGCGGGTACACCGGCGCCGCCAGGTTGAACGACACGTGGGTTTACGATTGCGCCGGAAACCGGTGGTCCAAGCTTAACCCCAGCTTCATGGGCGGCACGCTGACTGCCAGGGGCACGCACGCTATGGTCTACGATTCTAGCGCGAATAAGACCATACTCTTCGGCGGGTCTGATTCGAACGGCAAGCTAAACGACACGTGGGTTTACGATTACACGCAGAATGAGTGGGTCAAGCACAATCCGAGCTTTATTGGTGGCACGCTAGTACCGCGCAGCGCCCATGCGCTCGCGTACCATGCCGCCGCCGACAAGACCATCCTCTTCGGCGGGTACGACGGTAAGACGCAGTTGAGCGATACGTGGGTGTACGATTATGGGCTCGATACGTGGTCGCGCGCTGTTTCACCGGCGATGTCCGGCGGCGATCTTCAGCCAAGGGAATTCCCCGCGATGGTCTACGACTCGTCGGCGGGTCGGCCGTTGCTGTTCGGAGGGTTTACTACCAGTGGTTGTAACGGGTGTGGGCTTAACGATACCTGGACGTACGGTATCAGTGACCGGGCCGCGACGATCACCTGGAAAACCAATGAGCCGAGCGACAGCGTGGTATGCTACAGACTAACGTCGGGAGGGGAGTGGGCCACAGTCTCGGACGCCGCGCTGGTCCTGGATCATCGCGTCGTCTTGGAAGACCTTACCCTGGGCGTCGAGTATTGCTACCAGGTCGAGTCGACCGACGCGTCGCAGAACACGGCGACCGACGACAACGGCGGTTTGTACTATCGGATCCCCGACACCACGCCACCCGTAATTACCCAGGTTGCGTCGAGCGACATAACCACTTCGAGCGCGCGCATCACGTGGACGACCGACGAGCTGGGCGACAGCGTGGTTCGCTACGGGCTCACGCCGGGGCAGTGGACCACGGTGTCGGATTCCGCACCGGTGACCAGTCATTCCGTGGCGTTGAGCCAACTGTACCCGGGCACGCTCTACTACTATCAGGTGGAATCGACGGACGCGTCCAGCAACAAGGCCACCGACAACAACGACGGGGACTATTACAGCTTTACGACGCTCCCGGCCAACACGATGCACGTCGATGCGATCGACATGTGGTACACGCTCGGGGGCGGGAAGTACAGGATCTATACGAAGGTGAAGATCGTGGACGGTGCCGGTGGCGCCCTTGGTGGAGCCGTCGTGGATCTTAAGTTGACGTTGCCCGGCGGCGGGTCCTCGCTGTACAACGGCACGACGGCGTCCGACGGGACGGTGACCTTCCAGTACGGCCCGACCAAGGTGCTGGGCACGTACACGTCCACGGTCATGGGTGTGTCGAAGTCCGGGTGGACGTACGCGTACTGGGAGAATGACGAGACGAGCGAGAGCCTGGTCGTGCCGTGATCGCGTGCCCGGCTTGCACTCGACGTAGTGTGACATACTCGTATTCCTCCGCTGCACACGAACCACGAGCAAAAAGAGAGCCGGCGTGCACCCAGAAGCCCCGGGCTGCACGCCGGCAACGCTATCCGTTGTGAGCGCTACTCCAGCACCACGCGCCGCTTGAGCCGCCCGGTGAGCGCCGAGACACTGCTCGGGTTGACCTGCCCCTGGAGGTCCGGTTTCTGACGCTGCGGCAGACTCACCAGCAGCTCCGCGTGCCGGCGGGTCAATGTGCACCTCGCCATCCGAGCTCTCCGGGGTGTGACCCCGGAGAGCTTGCTTGGCAGGAGTTCCCATCCTTCGGCTGCCGCTGCGCTTCCGCCAGCGCCGTTTGCCCGTCGGCGGCCAAGCGGCAGTTGAAGCCCCCGCGCGTCAAGTGATACGAGAGCATGTTTGCCAGATCGGCCTCGTCCTCCACCACCAGGATCGACTTGCTCTGCGGCATCCGTTCGTTCGTCCGCGCGGTTACCCGGATCACTGTCGCTCGCGTCTGACGACCGCCTTTCGTGGGCGTGCAAGCGACGCACGCTACGAAAGGCCGCGTGCGATGCAGATTCCACTACCACAATGTTAAGCCGCGGTGAAAGCCAAGTTAAGGCCTTCCACAGGCTTGCGCCCGCCGCGGTCAACATTGCCGGGCGGTGGCATGCGTCGCCGGATGCCACGGCCATGCCGGCCGTGTGGGCATCGGCCTGAAGGTGCGCTGGCCCACTCGCGATTGTCATGTCGGCAACGAACGGGTAGCTTAGGGCCCGGCAGGTCGTAAGTTGCGGAGATGGTCATGTCAGTGGCAGCACACCGGCTGCGGAAATGCTCTTGCCTATGGCTCGCGGTGGCCGTTTCTGTGGGTTGCACGACCACGTCGAGGCACGACGGGCCTGCCGCGGCAACTCTGGAAGAGCGACTCCCCGCGAGCTTTCCGCGGCTGGAGGATTACGGTCTGCAAGACCAAGTCCCGTTCGACTACAGCGATCGCGCGCCGTACTACCGCGGTGTGGATGCGTGGTTCGCCCCGCCGCCCGCGGACGAGCCGCAGCCGAAGCTCGTCTGCGACGAGCCCAACGCGCCCAGCCAGACGATCTGGAAGGGACAAACGCTGAGCTGCTCGTGGGAGATTCGCAACGAAGGGCAGGCGACGCTGCGCGTGCAGATTAACACCTGAAACGGGCACTTGCGCGGGCCGTGGGTCCGCGAAATCGTCCCGGGCGGGCGGTCGACCATCGAAGTCCAGGTGCGCTGCCGATCGAACGGCAGATGTTGGGAGAGGGTCAACTTCAGGACAGACGAGCGGGTCCGCTCGGAGGTCGTACTCCGCGCCGAGGCTGCCGTGCGTTGTGCTCTCCGCTCATCCGACGAGCAATACGGCCGCTGGCGCGTCGATTTCGGGAAACTGCCGCGCGACGCAGGTCCTCAAACGAAATCGATCGTCTTCGAGCGGGGCGATGGTGGTCCGTTGGACCTCAAGGTGCTGGGCATTGAGCCGCCGTTCGGGACCAAGGACGGGCCTGCGCCTGACAGTGTCGAAGCCACAGTGCGGATGCTGGAGCGCGGCGAAAGATACGCCGTGGACATTACGGTCAAGCCGCCTTGGCCCAACCAGTGGATCCATGGGCGTGTGCGCGTGTCGACGGGCGTGAAAGAGCAGCCAGAGGACGAGGTGGACTTCAGTGTTCAACTTGAACCTCGGGTCAACTTCGGCCTCGAACCAACCGCGGTGGCGCGCTTGTGGACCCAGCCGCCGCAGTTCGCTGTGCCGCAGGTGGCGTATGGAGCGTTGGAGCTGCTGGCCACGCTGGTTTGGTCCGAAGAGCGCCCGGCGGGACAGATTCTCGGCGTGGCGGTGAACGATGACGCGCTCACGGCCGAGCTTGTCGAGCACGACGGTGCGCAGGAGGTCGTGCTCCACGTGCCCGATGGCTACCGGCCGGCGAAGGACCGCTGGGTCGAGCTGAAAACCAGCGATGAGGCCGTGCCTACGTTCCGCATCCCGGTCCTGAACCAAGCCTACGTGCCGTCCAGCTTGCCTCCTGCGTCGGCGCCGACGGTCCGGCGCTAGCCGGCGAGGAGCTCCGCCAGCTTGCGTTTCGACTCGGCCTCGATCGTGTCATGCAGACTCTTCCCGTGCGAGTCCATCGTCACCACGCACGGGAAGTCCTGGACGCGAATCTCCCAGAACGCCTCCGGCACGCCGAAGTCCAGCTTGTGGACCGCGACGACCTCCTTGACGCTCTCGGCGATCAGCGTCGCCGCCCCGCCGATTGCGTGCAGGTACACGGCTCCGAACTTCTGGCACGCGGCGAGGGTCTTGCCACCCATGCCGCCTTTGCCGATCACGCCGCGCAGGCCGAAATGCTCGATGACCGCGGCCTGGTAGGGCTCTTCGCGGATGCTGGTGGTCGGGCCGGCGGCGACGAATTCGTACCGGGTGGGCAAACCAGAGGTTTGCCCTACTCCTGGCAAACCAGAGGTGTGCCCTACTCCTGGCAAGCCAGAGGCTTGCCCTACTTTCTTGACGACCGGGCCGCAGTGATAGATGACGCCGCCGGCGAGGCCCTTCTTGAGAATTTCGTACAGCGGACGTTCGCTGGCGGGGCACGGGCCCGCGATGAAGCTCTCTTTCATGTACTTATGCGCCGCATCGCGGCCCGTGAACATGACGCCGGACAGCAGCACCTGGTCGCCGATGTGCAGGGCGCGGATGTCCTGCTCACTGATGGGAACAGTCAGACGCGCGGTCATCAATCAGACCTCCGTTGAATGGAGTGATAAAGTGAAAACGTGATAACGTGATAAGCAGCTCCCCGGTCTGCCTCGCCAAGTTCGCGGGCGTGGCCCCTTTTTCACCTTATCACCTTATCACGCCACCCCGCGCGTTTAGCGCGGTGCACTGATCTCTACCTTGCCATCCTTGATGGTCATGATCTTCCGCCGATCCGCCCAGCACATGTAAGCGATCGCGACGAAGAACGACGCCGGCAGGCGGTGCAGCTCGGCGAGCTTGACGGCCAGCACGGTCGTCTGGCCGCCGAAGCCCATCGGGCCGATGCCGAGCTGGTTGATCTCGCGGTGCAGTTGCTTTTCCAGCTTGTCGAGCTCCGGGTTGGGGTTACTGTCGCCGAGCAGGCGAAAAAGCTGCTCCTTCGCCTTGATCATGCCGGTCGCCCGGTCGCCGCCGATGCCGACGCCCAGGATGCCGGGGGCACAGCCGAAGCCCTGAGCCTTGTACGCGGCGTCGAGGACGGCCTTACGGACGCCCTTGATGTCGCGACTGGCCTCGAACTCGGGCGCTGGGATGCTGTACGTGCAGCCGCAGTTCTCCGAGCCGCCGCCTTTGAGCAGCAGGCCGACCCGCAGGTAGTCGTGCTCCCACTCCTCGAAATGCACGGTCGGGAAATCGATGCCGGTGTTATCGCCGGTGTTCTTGCCCGACAAAGCGGCCACCGCGTTGGGCCGCAGGTAGGCGCGCTCCGTCGCGGTGCGGACCGCCTTGTTGATCTGCTCGCGCAGGGCGCGCTGCGACCAGCCGGGCGGGTGCCAGACGTGGAAGATCGGCGTGCCGGTGTCCTGGCAGATCGGCCGGCCCTTGGCGCGCGAAAGACGGACGTTTTCGAGGATGGTCTCGAGCGCCCCGCGGGCCGCGGAGTTCGGCTCCTCCTGGCGGCACGCCGCGGTCAGGGCCTGCTCGACGTCCGGCGAGAGATCGGTCGACGTCGATTTGACGAGCTCGACCAGATGTTCGGTGATGTCTTGCATGGCAATCTCGCGTGGTTTTCTCGGCGATGTCGCGCATTATCGAGGGCCCGTCAGCGCCGTCAACCGCCGGCACCGCGGGCCCGTAACGGCGCCCCGGCGCCATACCGCGCGCCCAGTAGCGCCGGACCTCCGTGTCCGCCGTCCCGCGGGCCCGAGTGCCCGCGACGTGCCGAGTAGCGGCGGGCGGCTCGCCGGCCATCCCATTCAGCTCGTCGCGGCCTTCGGGTTGCGGAACACCACGAGCAGGCCGGCGGTCAACACAGCGGCCAGGGCCGGCGCCATCAGCCACCGGCGCGCGTCTAACGAGAGTCGCCGGTTGGGTTGGGTGTAGCGGACGTAAATCCTCTCCCCCTCGCTGGCCGGTGCTCGTTCCAGAGGTGGCGGGGCGGAGACCTCGTCACCCGCCCGCTGCACCGGCTCGCGATAGAAGCACATATACCACGGCTCGTAGCTCGTGCGTGGCGGCGCGTAGTGTGGCCCGCCGTCATCGGCGATCAGGGTGGCCGGCAGGGGCTCTGGGCCGACCTGCGGTCGCCCGCCGGCCAAACGAACGGCGCCCGCCGGGACGGGCAATGGCGGCCAGCCGCCGGGCGGGATGACCACGCCTGCCGGCGGGTGAAGGGGGCCGCTCCCACGCCACACTTGCTCTTCGACCCGCCAGGGCGGGAAGGCGAGCAGGAGCAGGACGATGGCGGTCGCCGCCTTGAGAACCAGGCCCCGCGCGCGGTTCAGCCGATCGCCGGCCGCAGCGTCATCCAGAAGCGCGAACAGCCGCGCTGCCGCACGAGTCAGGAGCAGGCCGGTCACAATGGCAAGGTATGCAGCCCAGCCCAAGGAGAGCCCCATCACAATTTGTATCAACGCGATTATGAAGAAAACATGGGGAATGAGGAACAGGGCCCAGGTCAGCCCGGCGCAAATGAGCAACCGCAACCGCATCTCCCCCAGCCAGGGGCGAAACTCTGCTCCTCCGATCGCCCAGGCCACCGCCCACGGCCCCAACCCCAGCGCGAATATACTGCCGCAAAGTCCAGGGGCGCCGAGGAGCATCAACAGGCTATGCGGACTGCACGCCGCTCCCCAGCACAAGCAAGCGATGGGCGCGAGAAAACCGACCAGTCCCCGTCTGGCCCGGTCGGAGGCATGCCCCCGCACCCACGCCAGGACCGCGGAAAAGAGCAGGAAGCCTGCTCCCATCGCCAGGCCTACATACAACGGTACATCGGCGGCCCAATTGTGCGCGACGATCAGCGCGCAGTAGACGAAGTGCAGCCCGGGCGACCAGAGCTGCGATGGTCGGAAACGGCTCACTGGCACGAGGGAAACGCCCGATGTCGGGAGAGTGCTCATGGTCGAGACTTCCCAGTTGCTGCCCTTGCGCGGCACTTCTACGCCGCCGCGGCGATTCGAGGGCTCCTAGTGTACTGCCGCAAGAGAACTTGCACATAAGTGGGGCAGGCCTCTGTGCGTGTCAAGGCGGGCAGGGACGCCCGCCCCACTTTGGTACTGCGCGGTTGCTTGTGAGGCGGCGCGATGACTTCAGCTTGGGCACGAAAGACGCTCTCGCCCGTCGCGTTGGCATGAGGTGCTCAACCCCGCGCTGTCGGCACGCCACAAGCGGGCCGCTCGCGGCTCGGATTGAGTTGTCGTTCGCCCCTTCATGGTCGCAGCTCGGGGTTCGCGGTTATTACGGGCTCGCGCCCGTGGCTACTGCCCGTCACCCGACGTATGCCCCCTCTACCGCCCGGTCGCGGACGTGGAGGTACTTTTCGATTTGCTGCTCCAGGAACAGGGCGTCGTCTGATTCTGGCAGGCCGGACAGGAGCTTGTGCTGCTGGCCGGTCTTGTCGAGGGCGTAGATCTCGTACGTCTCGTACGAGCCGTTGCGCGAGCGATGCACGCGCTGCTTGCAGTACAACTGGTCCAGCTCGTCCGCCGGCAGCGTGCGGTTGCCGCGCCAGGGCAGCGGTACGTGCCGGATCGACAGCACGCCGTCACCCACTTCGACGATCGTGCGGTTGACGAGCATGCACAGAACGTAATAGGTCAGCCCCGCGCCGACGGCGAGATGGCCGAGAGGGAAAACGATCATGATCCAGGGCGCGCCCTCGCGAAACGCCAGGGTGTACCAGAAGACGAGAAAGCCGTCCCAGACGACGCAGAAGACGATCAGAAACAGGACCACCCACTGGAACCAGCGGCGGACGAAACGCAGGCCGGTGCCGGTTTCCTCCAGGGTCACGCCGCGCGGCAGCGGGACATCGCGGCGCCCCCGGGGCGCGGTGCTCGGCACGGAAGGGCGCGGCGGGCGGGCCGCGGCGTCCCGCTGGAGCGCGTCGGCGAAGCTGAACACGGCCTGGCACGATCGGCAGCGGGCGATCGCCGTGTCGATGTTCAGGTCCTCCGCCGGAATCTGGACGTGGCAGTGTGTGCAATAGACGTGCATCGCTGGTGCTCCCGCATGCGCTATGCCGCGGCGCCGCGGAGTCTGGCGCGGTCGTTCAGGACTTCCGGCGGGCGGCTTCGTGGACCAACGCCTGGAACAGGGCCAGGTGCTCGGGCCGGTCGATCAGGTTCTCGGGGTGCCACTGCACGCCGAGCAGAAAGCGGCCGGCCATGTCTTCGGCGCCTTCCAGCAAGCCGTCCGGCGAAAAAGCCACCGGCTGCAGGCCGCGCCCGGGATGCTCCACGCTCGCGGCCTGGTGATGCCGGCTGTTCACGCGTATTTCTGTGCCGCCGACGATGACCGCCAGACGCGAGTCCGGGTCGATTCGCACCGTGTGAAACGCGCTGCGCCCTTTGGGCAGGCTGTGAACCACCGACGGCTGCAAACCAAGGTCGTCAACGTGCTGGATCAGCTTGCCGCCGCGGGCCACGCAGGCCACCTGGTTGCCCAGGCAAATGGCGAAAATGGGCAAGCGCGCCGCGTCGGCCTGGCGAAAGAGGGCCAGGTCGAAGGCGTCACGCCGCTCGTGCAGCGGGCGCGTTTCCGGATGAAGCGGCTCGCCGTAGTGTCGCGGGTGCAGGTCGCGACCGCCGGTGAACAGCAGGCCGTCCACCTGGGCCAGAAACTCGGCCCGCAGTGCCTCGTCGTGCTCCAGCGGCAGGGGGAGTGGCAGGGGCAGGCCGCCGGCGGCGAGAATCGCGTCGCTGTACGCCGCCTGGAGGGACGACTGCTCCAGCGGCTGCTCCGGCCGGGGGTCCAGGTCGAAATCGCTCGTGATTCCTATGACGGGTCGCATCTCGCATCTCCGCGTAGGGTGCGTCCCCGACGCACCGGCTTCCGGCTGCCAGGTTGCAAGCCTGCGGCTCGCCGGTATAGTAACGCGCAAATCTGGCGCGGTCCCGGTTGTGGGCCGGGTCCTTCCATGTCCCTGCAACAGGGTGTCGTGTGCGAAGCAGGCATTGGGCAGGTTGGCAGGAGTGTGTCCTGGGCGTTGCCGTCGGCCTGCTGCTGACGGCGAGATCAGCCCAGGCCCACGGTCAGGGCGAGCAACCGACGGACGGCATGGTCGTGCGGCGCGTCGAGTTCGACGGCCTGAAGGCGGTCAGCGAGGCGTACCTTCGGCGGATCGTCAAGACGCGGGAGGAGCAGCCGTTCTCTCGCGCGCAGGCCGAGGAAGACGTGCGCGAGCTGCTGCGGTCGCGCAAGTTCCTGGCGGCGTTTGCGACGACGGGCGTGGCGGAGGGCCAGGCAGTCGTCGTGTTCCACGTGCAGGAGAAGCCGGCGATCGTGTCGGTGGAGCTCGAGGGGAACAAGAAGTTCGCGGACAAGGAGCTGTACGAGCTGACGCCGGCGGCGGGGGCGGTCCTGGACACATACGAGGTCAACCGGGCCCGCGACGACATCCTCCAGAAGTACCGGCAGAAGGGCTATTACTACGCGACGGTCACGCTGGATGAGACCCTGCTGCAGAACGAGAACCGCGTGGTGTACCAGATCACGGAGGGCCCGCGGGTCAGGATCCGGCACATCCTGTACGAGGGGAACCGTGCGTATAGCCCGCGCCGGGTGGGCACGCGCATCGAGACCAAGACGTACATCTGGATCTTTCGTACCGGCGCGCTCGACGAAGAACAGGTCGAGCGCGATGCCATCGCCCTGCAAAAGTTCTATCGCGATGAGGGGTTCCTGGACGCCCGCGTGGGTTATCGCCTGGATTTCGACCCGATCCAGCGCGCCGACCTCGACCTGGTCTTCGTCATCGAGGAGGGGCCGCGCTACAAGATCCAGGACATCACCTTCCTGGGCAACACCGTCTTCTCGGACAGCCGGCTGCGAACGGGCATGAAGCTGGCCCCCGAGAAGTTCGCCCGCGACGAGGTCTTGCAGGAAGACCTCAAGCGCGTGCAGGACCTGTACGGCGAGATCGGCTACGTCGCGACGAAGATCGACACCCGCTACGACTTTGTCGAGGAGCCCGGCTGGGTCGTCCTGCGCTATGCGATTGACGAAAGCACGCAGTCGCGGTTCGGCCGCATCACGATTCGCGGCAACCGGCAGACCAAGGACGAGGTCGTCCGCCGCGAGCTGCGCTTCTTCCCCGGCGAGTACTACAACACCGTCGAAGCCCGCAAGGCCGTGCAGCGCCTGCGCGAGACCGGCCTGTTCAAGAGCGAGGGCATCGAGGTCACGCCGCTCGAAGACGTCGACGGCGTGCGCGAGGCCCTGGTCACGGTCGACGAGACCGAGACGACCCAGTTTCTGGTCGGCGTCGGCATCAGCACGGACAACGGCCTGATCGGCTCGCTGAGCATCGACAACCGCAACTTCGACCTGTTCGACTGGCCGCGCACCTGGGGCGAGTTCTTCCGCGGCCGCGCGTTCAAGGGCGATGGCCAGCGCCTGCTGTTCCAGCTCGAGCCGGGCACCGAGGTCAGCCGCTTCCGCATCTCATTTACCGAGCCGTACCTGCTCGATCTTCCGATTCGCCTCGATACCTCCGTCTACCTGTTCCAGCGCGGCCGTGAGGGCTATGACGAGCAACGCATCGGCTGGAGCCTCGCCCTCAGCAAACGCTTCACCGGCGGATTCCTCGACGGCTGGGCGCTCGAGGGCTCGACCCGTCTCGAGGGCGTCGATATCGACGGCGTGAAGTGGAACGCCGCCCCCGACATTATCGACGCCAAGGGCAGTCATTTCCTGACGGCCCTCAAGGGCGCGATCGTCCGCGACACAACGGATAGCCGGACCATTCCAACGGAGGGCTACCGCATCAGCTTCAGTTGGGAGGAAGTGGGCGCCCTGGGCGGCGATTACCTGTTCGGCAAGCCGGCCATCAGTGCGACGTGGTACAAGACGGTGCGCACCGATCTTCTTGATCGCAAGAGCGTCGTGGCGCTGCGCGCCGACGCCGCCTACATCGTCGGCGATGCGCCGGTCTTTGAGCGCTATTACGCCGGCGGGTTCGGCTCGCTGCGCGGCTTCAAGTACCGCAGCGTGTCGCCGCGCCAAGGCATGAAGAACCAGGCCGTCGGCGGAGATTTCATCTTTCTGACCGGCGGCGAGTACTCGTTCCCGCTGTACGGAAAGAACTTCCGCGGCGTCACGTTCGTCGACATGGGGACCGTGGAGGAGAGTTTCGGCCTCAGCGCGTGGCGGGCGGCGGTCGGCTTCGGCCTGCGCGTGCAGGTTGATTTCTTCGGGCCGGTGCCGATGGTCTTCGATTTCGGCTTCCCGGTGCTCAAAGGCGATGGCGACCGGGACCAGATCTTCCAGTTCGCCTTCGGGGCGTCGTTCTGATCGTCAGAGCCACGGGGGTGAGGTTGTCCTTGCAGATCAAGCATGAGTTATCGGACCGTGGGCTGCAACCAAGAAAAACGGATCTGGATTCGCCGTTTAGTGACCGCTCGCAAAGACGGCGCTGGAATTGAGTTACGCTCAGTGTGGACGTATGTCTTCTGTTTTCCGCGGGCGGGCTTGCATCGGGCAAGAACGCCATTCATTATTAACATCAAGGAAGAGGGTGGGTTTGGCTGAAATCCAGTCAGCAAAGGAGGATGACGCCGATGAGTGCATGTGCCAGTCGTGTGTTGCCGTCGAGGGTGGTCCTTGGTGTGGCGGTCGCGGGCATGTTTATTGTGGCGATGGTGCAACCGGCTCTTGGAGGCGGTCCATCTGACGCCGAAGGGGGTTTCGTCCTGCTGGCCACTGAACAGCCGCCGCAGGTCCGCGACTCGCTCAACTACCTGTACTTCTACGACGGCAACGGCGACGTGGGCCAGATGGTCGAATGGCGGCCGGACCTGACCGATCCGCCCGGCGCCTGGGCCTCAGAACGACTGGTCGCCCACTATGAATACGACCCCTACGGCAATATCACGGCCCAATTCGGCTACTATGCCGCCAGCAACCCGATCCGCTTCAGCACCAAGTACCTCGACGCCGAAACCGGGCTGTCCTACTTCGGGCACCGCTACTACGCCCCCGGCCTGGGCCGCTGGATCAGCCGCGATCCGATCGAAGAGACGGGACACACGCTGACTACTGGCACGATTTCCGACGCACTGCGATATGACGCCGACCCCACGCGGCCAGACACGCATCGTCGCCGCCCAATGCCAACCCAGCCGGGGGTTCAGCATTCCGAACCTGAGAACATGGCTTCGGCACAGCCTTACTCGTATGTCGGCGGGGCCGTCACCATGATGGTAGATCCACTCGGATTGGAGCGGTGCTATGCAGGCCGATGCGCGTGTGATGGCGGGTCTGTGCGGGTCACTGTCTACCGTTCTTCATGGGTAAATTACTTTGCGCTCTGCATAACTCTGCCCGACTGGACAATCCACTGCGCCACCAGCTATAGCTGCACGCGATGGTTGAGCATTAGATCCACGGTTGCGGCCGACGCGAAGGTCATAAACCCCATTCTGAATCATGAGTGCGGCCATATTTGCGACCTGAAGCGCAGCCTTCTGCACTATCTGGTTGGAGCGCTACCTTGGGTGGATTATGCGCTGCCCGCGCCGACGGGCGGCTTAGGCAAGGCGAGACCCTTCACGAAGGCATAAGTCCCCACTCGCAGCATGTGAACTGAACGGATGCGTGGTATTGTCGCTCTGAATCGCGGCGTTTCGAACAGGTGTTGAAATGAACGTAGTACACACGCTGATGGCGTCGGTCGTCAGCATCGGCTTGTTGCTTCCTCTGGCTGGATGCGACACAGTATGGTCATGCCGGAGCGTTGCGGAGATCACGGTGATCAACACGGAAACCGGTGATCGCGCGAGCAATGTCACCGTAGGTTACTTCCCGTTAAGTCCGCTGGCGACAATCGAAGACCTGCTGCCCGAGCTCAGCGATTTGTGGATTTTTGCAGTTACCGATCCGCAAGGGTGTGCCAGATTGTCGCTGGATGTCCCCGTGTTTGGTCCACCTCCATGGTACCCCGGCTACGGGTCGTGCGAAACCGATCAGCCTCTCGCAGACAGGCTATTGCTGCTCTTGCCTGACAGCTCGGAACCTGTGGAATTACCCTTGGAGCCGGGTGCAGTTGCGACCGCGGAACGCTATACGATTCGTATTGTCACTGTGGGGCAGTGGTCGAGAGCGGATCCGTAAGCCCTTGTCAATTCGTCGGTTGGGACTGATTGACCCGCGTCGTGCGCGCTCCCGGAGCCGGGGGAGACTTTTGTGGGCGATGAAGCTTGACACAGGGGGCGGATGCGATAAAGTACATTGCTCGCCGCGTTAGCGCGTCGGATCGGGGCCCGGCTGGGCCGTCTTGCGTGCTGCGGATTCCGCCGTTGGCGGCGCTGCTCGTGGCGGCCTGAGTGAGATCGCGATTGGGCCTCGGCAAAAAGGGCTCGTAGCTCAGTTGGTTAGAGCGCGTCCCTGATAAGGACGAGGTCACAAGTTCGAATCTTGTCGGGCCCAGTGGCAGCCGCGGTGGCGAGCCGGCGGAGATCGTTGTGGATCTCGCGGTGTTGCAGTACGTGGCCCTCGCGGCTATAGTAGGTTTCTTCGCCTGGCGGTTGTTTCGCGGCGGCGGGACCTGAGGCGCCGGCAAGTGCGACTAGGCGTGACCCGGTCACCGCTCCGGGGCCGTAGCTCAGTCGGGAGAGCGCCGCGTTTGCAACGCGGAGGTTGCCGGTTCGATCCCGGTCGGCTCCACTGGCCCACCGGACCGGCGCGCGGATCTCGAGCTTCCGCACACCCGGCGGGTGTGTGGAAGCCCGCGATTCGCGGCGGCTGACAGCCGGTTAGCTGACGGCTGAAAGCTGAAGGCTCTTTGACAAGTTCATAGGTGGGTATGAATAGGTATCGAGACCGGTATACGAGTCGGTGTCGGGCAGCGTCGTTAGGACGGTGTCCGGCATTGGACCTCGTTCTCTCTTGGTTAGATCTTCTCCTGCTTTTTGGAGAGAAGGTGCGTCTTGGCTACAGCGTTTCATAAATGTGGTCAAGCTACTAAGGGTGTATGGTGGATGCCTAGGTGTGCAGAGGCGATGAAGGACGCGGCAGGCTGCGATAAGCTCCGGGGAGCCGCCAAACAGGCTTTGATCCGGAGATGTCCGAATGGGGCAACCCGGCATCACTGGGTAACCAGATGGTGTCGCCGGCGGCTGAATGTATAGGCCGTCTGGAGCGAACCCAGGGAACTGAAACATCTCAGTACCTGGAGGAAAGGAAATCAACCGAGACTCCGTCAGTAGTGGCGAGCGAAAGCGGACTAGCCCATGGCTTTGAGCCATACGTTGCTGCAAGCTGAGCCAAACGCTCTGGAATGGGCGACCATAGAAGGTGACAGTCCTGTAGGCGACAGGCGCGCAGCGGCGGTCGAGTAGGTCGGATGCCGTGGAACTCTGACTGAACATGCGGGGCCCACCCTGCAAGGCTAAGTACTCCTGCACGACCGATAGTGGACCAGTAAGGCGACTGAATGGTGAAAAGAACCCCTTCTAGGGGAGTGAAAAGTACCTGAAACCATATACCTACAAGCTGTGGAAGGCCGATGGCGGGCTTGCTCGCCCGGCTGACCGCGTACCTTTTGCATAATGGACCGGCGACTTGTCGTATGCGGCGAGGTTAAGTGCTTTCGGCACGGAACCGTAGCGAAAGCGAGTCTGAATAGGGCGCATAGTCGCATGTGGCAGACCCGAAACTGAGTGATCTACCCATGGCCAGGTTGAAGGGACGGTAAAACGTCCTGGAGGACCGAAGCCGTGAACGTTGAAAAGTTCTGGCATGAGCTGTGGGGAGGAGTAAAAGTCTAATCAAACTCAGAGATATCTGGTTCTCCCCGAAATGTCTTTTGGGACAGCCTCGGGCCACTACGTCGCGGGGGTAGAGCTACTGAATGAAACGCGGGGTCTTCCAGACTACCGCCTTCAATCAAACTCCGAATACCGCGACGACTACCCCGGGAGTGAGAGTGTGGGCGCTAATGTTCATGCTCAAAAGGGAAAAAACCCACACCGTCAGCTAAGGCCCCCAAGTCACGCTGAGTGCATAAGGAAGTCCGTTTTCCGCGACAGCCAGGATGTTGGCTTAGAAGCAGCCACCATTTAAAAAGTGCGTAATAGCTTACTGGTCGAGAGAATGGGCACCGATGATGATCGGGACTAAGCGTGGCGCCGAAGCTACGGGCGCCGCAAGGCGCGGTAGGGGAGCGTACCACAGGAGATACAAGCCATACCGTAAGGAGTGGTGTCGGCCTGTGGTAGTGAGAATGCCGGTATAAGTAACGATAAAGCGGGTGAGAATCCCGCTCGCCGTAAGCCCAAGGCTTCCTGGGGAAGGTAAATCCGCCCAGGGTTAGTCGGAACCTTAGTCGAGGCCGAAAGGCGTAGACGATGGACAGCAGGTTAATATTCCTGCACTCCGTATGCGGTTGAACCGGCGGTGACGTCATCCTAAAGTGCGGCCCACTACGAGAATAGAGGGTGCCCCGCAAGGGGCGAGGCCGCTTTGTTGCTGAAGCGCATGGTCGGATGACCAAGAAAACCCGTCCGGGGACAAAATGCGGACCCGTACCAAAACTGACACAGGTGGGCGAGGAGAGTATCCTCACGGCGCTCGAGAGAACGGTCCTTAAGGAACTAGGCAATTTGACCCCGTAACTTCGGGATAAGGGGGCCCTCCCGCGCAAGCGGAGGGCGCAGAGAAACGGCTCTGGGAACTGTTTATCAAAAACACAGGTCTGTGCTAACTCGTACAGAGGACGTATACAGACTGACGCCTGCTCGGTGCCGGAAGGTTAAGGAAGCCGGTCATCCCGACTTGTCGGGAGAAGCTGGCAACCGAAGCCCCGGTTAACGGCGGCCGTAACTATGACGGTCCTAAGGTAGCGAAGTTCCTTGTCGGGTAAGTTCCGACGTGCATGAACGGCGTAATCACTGGAGCAGTGTCTCAAGGACCGACTCGGTGAAATTGAAGTCGCGGTGAAGATACCGCGTACCCGCAGCAAGACGGAAAGACCCCGTGAACCTTTACTGCAGCCTGGTATTGGTAATTGGTATCGCATGCGTAGGATAGGTGGGAGGCTTTGATCCGGCGGTTCCGGCCGTCGGGGAGCCAACGTTGAAATACCACCCTTGTGCTATTAGTTACCTCACCCCGTCCCGTGAATCCGGGCGGGGGACCGTGCTAGGTGGGCAGTTTGACTGGGGCGGTCTCCTCCCAAAAGGTAACGGAGGAGTGCAAAGGTCGGCTCAGCACGGTTGGCAATCGTGCGTAGAGCGCAAGGGCAGAAGCCGGCTTAACTGTGAGACAAAAACGTCGAACAGATGCGAAAGCAGGCCCTAGTGATCCGGTGATCCCGTGTGGAAGGGTCATCGCTCAACTGACAAAAGGTACTCCGGGGATAACAGGCTGATGACTACCGAGCGTCCATAGCGGCGTAGTCGTTTGGCACCTCGATGTCGGCCCATCACATCCTGGGGCTGTAGGCGGTCCCAAGGGTTCGGCTGTTCGCCGATTAAAGTGGTACGCGAGCTGGGTTCAGACCGGCGTGAGCCAGGTCGGTCCCTATCTGCTGTGGGCGTACGAGTCTTGAAGGGCCATCACCCTAGTACGAGAGGATTGGGTGGTACGTGCCTCTGGTGTACCTGTTGTCGCGCTAGCGGCACGGCAGGGTAGCTAAGCACGGAATGGATAACCGCTGAAGGCATCTAAGCGGGAAGCCGTCCCTAAGATGAGGACTCGGTGCTCCCTTCGGGTGAGCTGAAGACCCCTGGCAGACCACCAGGTTGATAGGCGGGAAGTGTAAGGGCAGAGATGCCCTCAGCCTACCCGTACTAACGGTCGAGGGCTTGACCACATTTATGATCCGCTGTGTCAAGCCTCTTTGGACATGACGCACCATAACCGAGAGAGAGCCGGTCTTGCGTACTTGTTCTACCCACCTATGCGATATTGAGTGCCACCGCTGCCACAGCAGGCACAGTGTTCGCCAGCAGCCCTCCGAGCGGAAGGCTGACGGCTGAAAGCTGAGAGCTTCTTGGCAGCGTCACACGAGCCGCCGGTGAGCATACGTGCGGGGCCACACCTGATCCCATTCCGAACTCAGCAGTTAAGCCCGCACGGCCGATGATAGTCCTGACCGGGCAAAAGTAGGTCATCGCCGGCTTTGACGGCCCGGGTTTCCTCGCGGAAGCCCGGGCCGCCGTTGTTTCCGGATTTCCTCGCGCCTGCTAGTCGAGGAGGTGGGTTAGCAGGCACACGAACGGGTTGATGTCCTCGAAGTCGACGAACGTATCGCCGTTGATGTCACCGACAGGCCGGCGCGTGTCGAGCTTTTCGACGCTATCTATGGAGCGGCAATACACGCCCTCGTACATGTAATCGCCGCCGATGGCATACATGTAGCCATCGGCACCGAGGACTAGACCATGCAAGTCGCGCGGCATGGTGAGTGGGTTCCGAGTTTGCCACCCCGTGGGGTCACAGAAGGCATTAGGGTTGAGATCAAGGCGGATCGTGCGGTGGGTCCACCCTTGCGAGCTATAGCCTGCCACCTCATAGATCATTCCATCTGCGCCCGTGACTGCGTGCGCGTCGAACAGCGTAGGCGGGGGCAGCGGCGGAATACCGGGTGAGTTGAGTTGCCAGCCACCGGCAGCGAAGGGGTCCAGGCGCTCGCAAGAGGTGCGGTGCCCTGCCGCATACGCGCCGCCCACGACGTACAGCCGCCCGTCGGAGTCTACGGAACTTCCGCAGGCCAGACGCGACTCGTTGAGACTCGGGCCGGTCTGCCAGCCAAGGCCCGGCCTCGCCGTATCCAAGAACTCCGTGCTCGCCGTGTCGTAGGCCGAGGCCGTTTGACCGCCGATGACCCAGATTCGCCCGGCGCGGTCAACGACCGTGGTGTGACCTCCGCGCGCCGTGGTCAATGGCGGCGCGGAATCCCACGAGCCCGTGATGAGGTCGTAGCGATCAACCTGCGCCAGCGGGGGCCAGGCGTCTAAAGCGGAAAGGCCGCCGATGAGATACAGGAATCGACCCACGATCACAGCAGTACCGGATATATGATTGATTGGGAGCTGTGTCGGTAGAATCGTCCAGGCGGGGGCATAGGTCCAGCTCTGACGGTCGAATGCCAGCATCTCGATGGTCAGGTTGTAAACCGGGTCCTGGGGCCCACAGCCGCCGGTTCGGTTGTACCCACCCGCGATGAAGATGCTCCCGGCTTCGTCGACAGCCGCACCGAACTGCTCCCGCGGCGTGTTCAGGGAGGGCGCTGCCTGCCATTGCGGGGGACCGGCCAGCACCGCCGCGGTGCACATTGCGGCCACCAGGGCAACCACTTGAAGCACGTTCTTCTTGCCACTCATCGTCCTACCTCCAAGCTGAATTCCCGGTCGCCCGAGCAAGGCTCGGGCAAACACGAACCACCGTGAACGCCGAAACGCTCGGCGCTCGGAATAAGCGGCTGAGCTTCAAAGTCGCGACCCGCGTATCCGTGCCCCGCGGATCACCCCTTCTGAATTCCCCGGGCCGATCTTGCACCGCTTCAAGTCTGCTTCATTGGTCCATGCGCAGAAAGGGGCGGGGCGGCGCAGCAGGGGCGCGGGAAAATATCGTCGCGGCAAGCTGGTCGGTGCTGGGCTGGGTCGGGGGGGTCTGGTCTTCGTGAGGCCCAGTGCAAGCGCTGAATCCTGGCCCCGACGGGGCCGGCGGTTGTAGCCAGGGGTGCAACCCCTGGGGAAATGCGTGCGTGCGTGGTTCTTCGCCCCGACGGGGCGAACGAAGTGTCCCGTCCGCCCTTTCAGGGCGGGGATGACAATTACGACTCGCTGTCCAGGGGCTGCGCCCCTGGCTACAGGCGTTGGCCCCCTCGGGGGCCAGTTTGGGGCCGCCTGACGTACCGCCGACGCGCGGGCGCGGCTTGTCCGACCCTTCTTACGCCGTGGGCGATGCGGTACAGTGGGTGCGCCGCGGCCGGGTAGCGTGGCCGCCGTCACAATGGGGCAGCATGTCGAATGGGTCGGACAACCCGGTTACGCGATTGCTCGCCGCGGCGAGCCAGGGAGACTCTGCCGCGAAGGATCGACTCTGGGAAACGATTTACACGGAGCTGCGCGACATGGCCCATGGGCAGCTTCGCGGTGAGCGGCCCGGCCGTGACCTCCAAACAACGATCCTCGTACACGAGGCCTACTTCCGCCTGGTTGGCACCGACGACCTGGAGTGGGCCAGCCGCCGACATTTTTTCGCCGCCGCGGCCCAGGCGATGCGCCGCATCCGGGTCGATGACGCACGTAAGAGAAGAGGGCTGAAGCGCGGCGGCGGGCGACCGGCGGAGCCGCTGTGTGAAGAGCCGGCGGCCCGCGACGGCGACGCCGCCGAGCTGCTGGCCCTCAATGAAGCCCTGCAGAAGCTGGAGCAGGAGGCTCCGCGGCAGGCCGAGGTCGTGATGTTGCGGTACTTCGCGGGGCTGAGCATCGGCGAGACGGCGGAGGCGCTGGGCGTGTCGCCGCGGACGGTGGACGTCGACTGGCGCCTAGCGAAAGCCTGGCTGCACCGCGAGCTGAGCGGGTAGGCTCTTGTAGCGTCGCCCCCCAGTGGGCGACGGCCGCTGGCCAGTGTTGGTCCCCGCTCCTGCGTCGGCCACAGGGGGCCGGCGCTACAGGGCCGGTACAGAGCCCGGCCGCTACACTGGCCGACGGCTGAAGGCTGATAGCTTATGAATTCCGAGCGCTGGCAACGCGTGCGGGACGTGTTCGAGCAGGTCATGGACCGGCCGCCCGAGGACCGCGCCCGATTCGTCGCCGAGGCCTGTGGCGATGACGCGGTGTTGCGGGCTGAGGTCGAATCGCTGCTTCAGCACGACAGTCGGGTGGGCGACGACTTTCTGCGGCCGCCGGACCTGCTCGGCGCCGTGCTCACGAGCGCGCTGGCGCCGACAGAAGGACCCGACCCGCTCGTCGGGCAGGGCATTGGCCGCTACCACATCAAGGGCGTCATCGCCCGCGGCGGCATGGCGACCGTATATGAGGCCGTTCAGGAGCAGCCGCACCGGGTCGTCGCGCTGAAGGTGATGCACGCGCAAGTCCTGTCACGTTCGGCGCCGCGGCGGTTCGAGTTCGAGGCCCAGGTCCTGGGGCGGCTGCGACATCCGAACATCGCGCAGATTTACGAGGCGGGGACACACCGGTTGGAAACCGGTGCCACAACTGCCTATTTCGCGATGGAGTATGTCCCCGGCGCCCGGCCGATCACGCAGTACGCGAAGGACAAGCAGCTCAGCCTGCGGGCCCGGCTCGAGCTGTTTGCCCGCGTTTGCGACGCCGTTCATCACGGCCACCAGAAGGGCATCATCCACCGCGATCTCAAGCCGGCGAACATCCTCGTCGATTCGGCCGGCGCGCCGAAGGTGATCGATTTCGGCGTCGCGCGGGCGACGGACTCGGATCTCGCGCTCACGACCCAGCAGACGCACATCGGCGAGCTGGTCGGCACGGTGCAGTACATGAGCCCCGAGCAGTGCGACGCCGACCCGCACGACATCGACACGCGGAGCGACGTGTATTCGCTGGGTGTGGTGCTCTATGAAGTGCTGGCTGGCGTCGTGCCCTACGACGCGTCCAAGAGCACGATCTACCAGGCGATGCGCGCCATCAAGGAGGCAGTTCCGCAGCGGCCATCAACCGTCGCCGGAGAGCGTCGGCCTTCGGCCGGCGAGCCTGCCACGGGCGCGGCGGGTTCCGAACCCCGCCCGCAAGGGCGGGGCGTGGCCCGCCAACTCCGCGGCGACCTCGACACCATCGTCCTCAAAGCCCTGGAGAAGGACCGCGACCGACGGTACGGCTCAGCCGCGGACCTAGCTCAGGACATCCGCCGACACCTGAACGGAGAGCCGATTGCGGCGCGCCCGCCGAGCGTGTGGTCAAAGGCTCTCCGCTGGGTGATGCGCCATCCTGTGCAGACGAACCTTGTGCTTGGATTGCTAGTAGGCGCATCTATCGTGCTGGGCGCCCTGGTGACGGCGAAGTTCCTACAGTGGAGACCGTGGAAGTTGGTTCACGTTACCGGGATGCCTGGCGGCGAGGAACAACTCTATTCGTTGGGGGGCACTCTTCTGAGAACCTGGCCAGGAGTAGCGCGCTCCATGCCATTTGGAGAGCTGGTTGCGCGACCTTCCGCGTTGGGCGCCGGAAACGTGCTCGTGCTCGGGTTCAACGCCGCGGTTGAGAGCCAATGGCGCTCGTCGCTCTGCGTCTTCGCTACCGACGATATCGAGACCCCAATTGATCCATGGCCGCGCCGCATCGAAGCTGCCGACATTCCGGAGACACTCCCGCTCCGAACGGACGGTGACTTCTTGGCGGATCAATTCGGCGTGGTCGGCGTGCGGGTCGCGGACGTCTTTCCGGAGGCCCTGTTTCCCGACTGCCCTGGGCCGGAGATTATCGCGGTGTGGCAGCACGCAAACACCACCCATAGCGCAATCTGCATCTACGACCTGCGTGGTGACCTCTACTACCGCGTTTGGGTTGATGTGATGATTGGGGACATGGTGTGGCTGCCGGACAACGACACGGGCGCGAACGCCACGGCGGGGGGGGCACGCGCACCGGGCGTGCTCGTACTTGGCGGTCTGAACGGGGCCATCCCCTGGAGCGAGCGCTCCATAAGTCCGAACGAGGTCCCCAGCAACCCGCACCCTGTGGTCGTGTTTTCCATCCGCCCGCGCCTCGATTACCGGGTTAGCGACTACGTCCACGAGTCGCCGGGCGGTGGTACTCTCGACCCAGTCTGGTATCGCTGCGTCTTGCCGCCCAAGGCCGCGGACTACTTCGGTTGCTATCTGTCGTTGACAGTACAGCCGTCAGTCGACGGATCGCGCTTGGTGAGTCTCAGCTTGGTTGATTGGTCGGGCCAGTCTGCAAGAACGCGCACGTCGGCTAGCGTGGCCTGGACCCTTGACGGCCTGACCGGCGAGGCCATGCGCGGCCCCATTCCGATCGGTGATTACACGCGCCGCTCAGACCTGCCGCGGAACGATCCTGACTGGCTGCCGGATGCCAGCACATGGTTCCTGGGCCCCTTGCCGCCGATCCGCGAATAGCGCCCCGTGTCCTGGCCGGTGGGACGGATGGAGCGCCGGCACACGTTCCGGGGCGGGGCGTCGTAACAGCAACCGCGCGGCAGGTCTCGCCCGCCAGGGGCGGACTTGACCTGCCCTACCTGCTGAAAGCTGATGGCTGACAGCTCAAACCTGCTTACATCCCGCCGATGAATTCTTTCCACGGCGTGGCGTGCATGGTCTCGGTGGTCGCGTGCCCGTAGCAGCGGATGAGCATCGCGGCCTTCTCGACCTCGGCGGGGCTGTCCGACTCGACGATGTCGACCGCGTCGAACCGGCCCATGAGCGCATAGCTGTCCTTCCAGCGGACCCGCGGGCACGCAGCCTTGATCTTCTGCGAGACGGTGTCCGCGAGCTTGCGAAACTCGCTCGGGTCACCCATCGCGTTCGCCGCCAACTTGCTGAGAATCACGTACGTCGCCATGACACGACTCCTTGATGTGAAACGTGGCCCAATCCTCCCGGCTCGCTGAGCAGCGTAGCCTGCAGGAAGGCCGCGTGCAAGAGACGCGGCGTGGCTGCGGGCCGGTCGGCGTACAACGCGGCGGCCATCTGCCCGCTCACACGCAGCCCGCTGGCGGCCTGGCGTGCCGCAGGGTCGAGGTCGCGGCGGTAGAACGGCAGGAACACGTCTAGGCACAGCATGGCCAGCAGGGCGAAGACCAACAGCGCCGTCGGCTCATGCCGGTAGACGTGGTCGGCGTGCCAGTCCGCCGCGGCGGAGGGTCGGCCGCTACGCCTCCCGGATTCCACGGCCGGGACAGAGCCCGGCCGCTACTGAGTTTCGCGGATGACTTCCGCCAGGGCGCCAGGGATTTGGTCGGCGTCGTCGGCCTCCAGCGTCCGCGCGTCGAACACGAGCGCCCCTTCGCGGATGCGGCAGATGATCGGCAAATCGCGGCGGCGCAGGCCGTCGGCGATGACTTCCGCCGGAGCGGTGGCAGGCCGCACCACGACCACCCAGGTCGGAAACCGGCGCGTCGGCAACGACCCGCCGCCGGCTTCGGAGTGGTCGGGCTCAGTCACCACCGGAACCTGCGGCAGAGCTTCGGCGATCTGTCGTCCCAGCGCCTCGGCGGCCTCCTTCAGCTCCTGTGGTGATCGTGCGAGGAGGCGATACGACGGAATGCGGCGAACGATTGCGGCCGGGTCGCGGTAAAGGCGTAGCGTCGCCTCCAGGCCGGCGAGCGTCAGCTTTCCGGGACGGAACGTGCGGGCCAGCGGGTTCTTTCGCAGGCCGGCGATCAGGTCGGCGCGCCCGACGACAATGCCCGCCTGCGGGCCGCCGAGCAGCTTGTCGCCGCTGAACAAGGTTAAGTCGGCGCCGGCGGCGACGCTCTCGCGCACGGTTGGCTCATCCCACGCTGCGGGCGGGTCGGACCCTCCCGACAAAGCAGAGCTTTGTTCTACTGGCGACAAAGCAGAGCTTTGTTCTACTGGCGACAAAGCAGAGCTTGGTCCTACCGACGACAAAGCAGAGCTTTGTACTACCCGACCAGAATCCGGCCAAGGCAGGTCCTTCGTGAGCAGCCCGCTGCCGAGGTCGTCGACCACGAGCAGGTGGTGGCGTCGCCCCAGCTCAACCAGCTCCGCCAGCGAAGCACTCTCCGTGAAGCCGGCGATGCGGTAATTGCTGGTGTGTACGCGCAGAAGCACGCTCGTGTTGTCGTTGATGGCCCGTTCGTAGTCGGCGATGCGGGTCCGGTTCGTTGTCCCGACCTCGACCATGCGGCAGTGCGCGGCCGCCATGATGTCCGGCAGGCGGTATGAGCCGCCGATCTCGACAAGCTGCCCGCGCGAGATGAGCACCTCGCGGCCGGCGGCCAGCGTGTTGAGCGTGAGGTACGTCGCGGCGGCATTGTTGTTGACGACGAACGCGTCCTCCACGCCGCACAGCTCGCGCAGCAGGTCGCGGAGGTGATCGTGGCGGTTGCCACGGCGGCCGGTCTCCAGATTGAGCTCCAGATTGCAGTAGCCGGCGGCGACCTCGGCGATGGCGGCGATGGCTTCTTCCGCCAGCGGCGCGCGGCCCAGGCCGGTGTGCAGCACGATGCCGGTGGCGTTGATCACGCGGCGGAGGTTGGCATGGGCCCGTTGATACAGGCGTTGCCGGATCTCCAGGGCCAGTGTCGGGACATCCAGGGCCGGCGTGCCGCCGGTGCGGATGGCCTCACGCCGCTCGTCCAGCAACGCGCGCACCACGTGCACCAGCTCGCTGCGCGGGTAATCGTCAAGCAAGCTCGCGATGGCGGGCTGGTTGAGCAAGTGATCGACCGCGGGCAGCTTTCGCAGCAGCTCGTGTGCGTTGTCCTGGGTGGCCGGGTCCATGGGCAGCATCATACTCGCGGGCGCAGGCGGTAGTAAGAGTATCGGCGGCTTCGCGCCCGCGGGATGCCCTCCGCGGGAACCGCCCTACGACCGGCGCAGCGCCGTGGCAGGTCAAGCCGGCGCTGGTTGCCGCGGGGGTGGGCAGAACGCATAGCCATCGTCCGGCACGACGTGGATGCACATGGCGGCCGGGCCCATTTTGCGCCGCAGACCTGCCACTTCGCCGTCGATGTTTCGCTCTTCCGGCGGCGCCTTTTCGCCGTACACGATAGTGACAAGCTGCTCCCGGCCCAATACGCGTCCCCCGGCGGCGATCAGTGTGGCCAGGATCTTGTACTCCGTGGGCGAGAGGAGCACCGCGGTCTTGTTGACGAACACCTGCAGGGACCTGCGGTCGAGGGTGATCGATTTCACCTCGCCGGCCTCGTCGCGGTGCTCGATCGTATCCTGGCGGCGCAGGTGCGCCACGATGCGGGCCAGCAGTACTTTGAACGAGAAGGGCTTGCTGACGTAGTCGTCGGCGCCGAGGGCCAGGCCGACGAGCTCGTCACTCTCCTCGCCTTTGCCCGTGAGCATGACGACCGGAATGGAGCGGGTCCGCGGGTCGGCCTTCAGCCGGCGGACCACCTCGTCTCCGGTCAGGCCGGGCAACATTCGATCCAGCAGGATCAGATCCGGGGGATGCCGGCGAACGCTCGCCAGAGCTTGCTCACCATCGGCGACGCATTCGCAGTAGTAGCCCTCCCGCTGGAGCTGCTGCTGGAGCATGCGCGCTACGGCGCCGTCGTCCTCCACGATCAGGATTGTGTGTCCGGTCGGCATTACGGCTCTCACTTTCGAATGCCGGACACGTCGGCCAGCGGTTCCGAAATTCGACTCGCGCTCTGCTTAGATTCTAGCCCCCCCTTGGCGCGGGCTGCACGGGTCGCAGTCATTTTTCCGCGCTGGTGTCGCGGAATCGCGGAAGCCGACGGGGGGGGCGCAGTCGGTGCGCAGCCCCGGTCAGGGATTAGGGTTGTGCCGCGCTCGCGTGCAGGAGCCACAGTGCGGCGCCGGTCAGCAGCGGGACCGTGAGATTGTCGTTCAGCTCGAAGCGGCCGAAACGGAGCGAAGGCAGGGCCTCGGCGATGGTGGCGATGAGGGCGGCCAGCAGGCCGATCCCCTTCGAGGCCGGCCAGGCGATCCACAGGATGGCCACGGCGGTCAAAAAGAACGCCCCGCTGCCCGCCAGGCTCTTGCCCAGGAACCGCGTGCGGCCGAAGCGCAGCCCCACCAGGGATGCCGCCGTATCGGAAATGACCTGGATGAGCAAAACGGCAATGGCGATGGGCTTGGGGAAGAGCCAGATGCTCAGCAGCGCCCCGACCATGACGTAGGTCGCCCCGGTGACGCGGCCGCGCTCGGTCGCGCGGACCATGAACCCCACCCAACGTTGGAACAGGGTCTCGAAACGGGCGCTCACGTGGCGGGCCACCTCGATGATCACCGCGAGCGCCGTGCATGGCCCCAGGAGACACAGCATGGTGCCGCGCCCGATGAACAGGTACACGAGCGGCGTGAGGGCGGCCGCAAGATGCAGCACCTTGCGGCTGATCTCGGCGTTGTAGCCAGCGGCAGGCGGCATGGTGGCGCTCCCGTGGACCGACCTGCGGGTTTGTACGGGAATCCCGGCGGGGCGACAAGCGCGGGCCAGCGCTTCAGGCGGCATCGGCCGGCCATGCGGGGGCTGGGACCTTATGCCATTACAAACAAACCGCAGGACTATAAGGCCGAATCGATGCCCCAAACGCGACGAAGCGGCGGCGGGCGGGTATCCTCCTTGTAACGGGCCGCATGCGGCGGAGAGGATCTCCATGTGTCCAAAGTGCCGCGAGCCGCTGATCGTCGTCGAGTTCGAGGGCGTCGAGGTGGACCACTGCCTGGCCTGCCACGGGGTGTGGCTCGACACCGGCGAGCTCGAGCTGCTCATGGAACGGGCTGGCCTGCGGCCGGGAAGGTGGCTGGAAGCCTTGTCCGCGGCCGGCGCGGGAAAGTCCGGCGCGCGGCGTTGTCCGCGCTGCCGTCGCAAGATGCGTGTCATCGCGGTCGGTGTGCAGCCGCCCGCGGAGCTGGATCGCTGTCCGGCGGGGCATGGGCTCTGGCTGGATGCGGGTGAGTTGCGTCTCATCGTGAAGGAGTTCGCGACGGGGGAGCACGCCCCGGTGGCGGAGTTTCTCGGCGACTTGTTACGCCACGGTCTGACCGAGCATGCGGAGGAACGTTGATCATGGGACCTGAACTGATCGCGCTGTTGGTCGTTTTGGGCATTGTGTTGCTGGGACTGCTGTGGTTCATCGCCATGTACAACGGGCTGGTGCGGCTGCGCAACGAGGTCAAGAACGCGTGGGCGCAGATCGACGTGCAGCTCAAGCGGCGGCACGACCTGATTCCGAACCTGGTAGAGACGGTAAAGGGGTACGCGGGACACGAGAAGAGCACGCTGGACGCGGTGGTGGCAGCGCGTTCGCGGGCGGTGAGCGCCCAGGGCGTCGAGAATCAGGCACGGGCCGAGGGCGAGCTGTCGCAGACCCTGAGCCGCCTGCTGATGCTGGTCGAGAGCTACCCCAACCTGAAGGCGAACGAGAACTTCCTCGCGCTGCAGGAGGAGCTGGCCTCGACCGAGAACCGCATCGGCTTTTCGCGGCAGTTCTACAACGACAGCGTGATGAACTACAACACGCGGATCCAGAGCTTTCCGCCGAACATCATCGCCGGCATGTTCGGCTTCACCGCCTCGCCGTTCTTCGAGATCGCGGACCAGGCCGAACGGGCGGTGCCACAGGTGAAGTTCTAGCGATGTGTGCCACTGCCGTCTCGGCAGTGCCGGTCACGGCTGACATAGCCGTGGCACCCACGGACGGCTGATGGCTGACGACTGATAACTGATGACTGAGAACTTCGGTGTGGGACGCCATTGCCAGTAACGAACGCCGGTCCTGGCTGCTGGTCGGCCTGATGGGGGTGGTGCTGATAGCGCTGGGCGGTACGATCGGGCTGGTGATCGACCCGCAGGTGGGCGGGTACTTCGGCATCGCGGTCGCCGTGGCGCTGTGGCTGATCCTCTGGGCGACGGCGGCCGGCGCAGGGGACAGCATCCTCCTCAGCAGCGCCAAGGCGCGTGAGATTCGGAAGGAAGACGCTCCGCCGCTCTGGAATGTCGTCGAGGAAATGACGATCGCCTCCGGGTTGGGGCAGATGCCGAAGATCTACGTCATCGATGACCCGACGCTCAACGCGTTCGCCGTGGGGTACCGGCCGCAGAAGGCCGCGGTGGCCGTGACGTCCGGGCTGTTGAAGCGGCTGACGCGGGACGAGTTGCAGGGCGTCATCGGGCACGAGCTGGGGCATATCCGCAACCTGGACGTGCGCTTCATGACCCTGGCCTCGGTGATGGTCGGCGCCGTGGTCCTCATTTCACAGGGGTTCTTGCGCGGGATGTTCTATTCCGGCGGGCGCCGCGGCTCTTCACGGGGCGGTGGTCAGGCCCAGCTCATCCTGATGGTGGTCGCCATCGTCTTGGCGATCGTCGCCCCGCTGGCCGCCCAGGTGTTGTACTTTGCGTGTTCACGGCGGCGGGAGCTCCTGGCCGACGCCTCTTCGGCGCGGTTCACGCGCTACCCGGAGGGCTTGGCCGCGGCGCTCGAAAAGATCTCCGGGCAGGCGGGCGCGCAGCCGGAGGTCAACAAGGTGTTGGCCCCGCTCTACATCGTGAATCCACTCGCGGACCGGGCCGTACTGGGGCTGCTGTCTACGCATCCGCCGACGCAGGAGCGAATCCGCATCCTGCGCAGCATGGCGGGGGCCGGATTTGCCGCCTATCAGGCTGCCTTTCAGCAGATTCGCGGGGCCGGGGCGCGCTGCATTGGGGCCCAGACGCTCGACGCCGACGCGGGCGTCGCGATCCGCGCCCCGTCGCCGGAACCGGCCGCGAAAGAGGACGCGGTCGAACGGGCCCGCCAGGTGGGCCAGTTGCTCGATCGCGTGATCAACTTCGTCGTCATCCCCTGTGCGTGTGGCGTACGGCTGAAAGTGCCGCCGGGCTTTCGGCGGGACAGCATCGTGTGCCCGCGGTGCGGCCGGGAACACGCGGTGCCTAAGGCCGAGGCCCAGCCGGCGGACCAGCCGCTGCGCTACCGGCGGAGGGGCACGGGCTGGGAGTCCTTCCAGTGCAGGTGCGGGCACACGGTGCAAATCAGCCCGAAGTTCAGCGCGGCGCAGGTCAAGTGTGCCAAGTGCGGACGGGGGATTGAGGTGGTTTCGGCGTCGTAGTGTTATAGCGCCTATCAGAACCCCGCCCGCAAGGGCGGGGACAACCTGGCCCGCCACTTGCGTGGCGGGTTCTGTTAGGAGGTGTTAATCGGGTGGGCCTCCAGGATTGCCGGGTGCGGCGCTTTGCAGGTCCGCGTGCCCCCCGCTAAAATGTTGGGGCTCGGCACACGCGTGTGCCTCGAGCTGCTATCCCAAAACATAGTCCAGCACGGGTTGCGACGATGGATTTTGTCTTGCCTGAGGAAATCGCCGCGTTTCGCGACACGGTCCGCAAGTTCGCCGCGGAACGCATCCGGCCGCATTCACGCCAGTGGGACCGCGACCAGACCTTGCCCGATGGGTTCGTGATCGAGCTGGGCCAGCTCGGGCTCATGGGCCTGCTCACGCCCGAGGAGTACGGCGGCTCCAAGCACCCGGAGCACGGGTACTTGATGAACGCCGTCGTGATGGAGGAAATTGCCCGGCAGGACGGCGGCGTGGCGTTGCTGGTGGCCGCCCACAACGGGCTCTGCCTCTCGCATCTCAACCTGGCGGGCAATGAAGAGCAGAAAAAGAAGTATCTGCCCAAGCTGACCAGCGGCGAGTGGATGGGGGCGTGGGGGCTGACCGAGCCGGGCTGCGGATCGGATGCTGCCGCGCTGGAGACCCGGGCCGTGCGGGATGGCCAGGGCTGGCGGCTGACCGGGCACAAGATGTTCATTACGAACGGGGCCCGGGCGCGGATATACGTCATCATGGCCCGGACGGAGCCGGAAAAAGGGCCGAAAGGCATCTCCGCCTTCATCGTGGAGCGTAACGACGAGGGGTTCGTCGTCGGGCAAAAGGAAGACAAACTCGGCATCCGGTCGAGCGACACGGTGCCGCTTGATCTGGACAACGTGTATTGCGGCCCGGAGGACCTGCTCGGGCAATACAACGCCGGCTACGTGGACGCGCTGCGGGTGTTGGAGCGCGGGCGCGTCGGCATCGGGGCCATGTCGCTCGGCCTGGCGCGTGGCTGCCTGGAGGAGTCGATCGCCTACGCCAACCAGCGGATGGCCTTCGGCAAGCCGATTGCCGCCCAACAGGCGATTCAGTTCATGCTGGCGGACATGGCGACCGAGCTGGAGGCGGCCCGCCTGCTGGTCTGGGACGCGGCCCAGTCGCTCGACCGCGGCGACGACGCCCGGCACAAGGCGTCGCTGGCCAAGCTGTTCGCCAGCGAGATGGCGACGCGGGCCGGCCTGAAGGCGATTCAGGTGCACGGGGGCTACGGGTATACGAAGGACATGCCGGTCGAGCGCTACATGCGGGATGCGAAGCTGTGCGAGATCGGCGAAGGCAGTAGCGAGGTGCAACGGATTCTCATCGCCCGGCATTTGCTGGAGGCGCAGTAGCGTCGGGCCTCAGTGCCCGACGGGGGTGCGAGAAAGGATTCTCGCACCAGCGCAAGAAACACTGCTCAAGAGCAGTGGCACACGTGCGAAACGGACGCGACACAAAGGGACGGTGAACGTGGATTTCCGGCTCGACGACGATCAACGGCAACTGTGCGACGCGCTCCGCGGCTTTTGTGCCAAGGAGATTGCGCCCAAGGCGGCCTGGCGCGATGAGCAAGCCCGGTTCGAGGACGGGCTCATCGAGCAGCTTGGGCAGATGGGCCTGTTCGGGATGTACGTCCCCGCCGAGTATGGCGGCACGGGGCTCGACTGCGTGTCTTACATCATGGCCGTGGAGGAACTGTCACGGGCGTGCGGGGCGACGGGCATTCTCGTATCCGCCCACCATTCCCTATGCGTCGATCCCATCTTGAACTTCGGCACCGAGGACCAGAAGCACAAGTACCTGCCCAAGCTTTCGACCGGCGAGTGGATCGGCTGCTTCTCGCTGACCGAGCCCGGCAGCGGCAGCGACGCCGGTGCCGCCCGCTGTTCGGCGAAGGAGACGGCCGACGGGTGGGTCATCGACGGCACCAAGAACTTCGTCACCAACGGCCGCGAGGCGCACGTCATCGTCCTGTTCGCGGTGAGCGACTCCAGCAGCAAGCACCGCCTGTCGGCCTTCATCGTCGAGCAGGACACGCCCGGCTGCACGGTCGGCAAGCTCGAACACAAGCTCGGCATCCGGGCCAGCAGCACCGCCGAGCTGATCTTCGAGAACTGTGTCGTGCCCAAGGACGCGCTGTTGGGCGAGCGCGGCAAAGGGCTGAAGGTCGCGCTGGCGACGCTGGACGGCGGGCGGATCGGCGTGGCCGCCCAGGCCGTCGGCATCTCCCAGGCCGCCCTGGACTGTGCCACCGAGTACGCCAACACGCGCGTGCAGTTCAACCAGCCGATTGGCCGTTTCCAGGCGATCCAGTGGAAGCTGGCCGATATGGCCACCGGCATCGCCGCCGCGCGCTTGCTGATGTACCGGGCCGCCTGGCTCAAGCAGAACCAGCAGCCGTACGGGACCGAAGCCGCGATGGCCAAGGTGTTCGCCAGCGAGATGTCGAATCGCGTGACCGATGCGGCGATCCAGGTTTACGGCGGCTATGGCTATTGTGCAGATTACCCGGCGGAGCGCCTGATGCGCGACGCGCGGATTACCGAGCTGTACGAGGGGACGAGCGAGATTCAACGGCTGGTGATCGCGCGGAAGCTGACCCAGGAGCCCGCCTGGGTGACAAGGTGAATGTAGCGGCCGACTCTCCCGGCGCGCCGGGACTGTGGCACCCGCGAATGTCCTGAACGACGGACGATTTTGGAGAGGTTCGCGCAATGGCAGACAAATGTGCATACCTGGTAGCCGGCAAACGCAGCCCGGTCGGCAAGTATCTCGGTACGCTGGCGAGACTGTCCGCGATGGAGATCGGCGGGCAAGTGGCCAAGGCCCTGCTCGCGGAAGCGAAGGCGGATCCGCTGGCGATCGGCGAGGTCTACGTGGGGCAGGTGCTCCAGGCCGGCTGCGGCCAGAACCCGGCCCGCCAGGTCGCGCTGGCCGCCGGCCTGCCGGACACGATCTCGTGCTGCACCGTCAACAAGGTCTGCGGCAGCGGACTTCAGGCGGTCATGTTCGCCGATCAGGTGATTCGTGCGGGGGATGCCGACGTCATCCTGGCGGGCGGCATCGAGTCGATGAGCCAGGCGCCGTACCTGTCGCGCGCCCTGCGGGCCGGCAGCAAGTTCGGGCACACCGAGATGGTCGACGAGATGCTGTATGACGGCCTGACTAACGTCTACAGCAAGGAGCTGATGGGGGAACTGGCCGAGTACACGGCTGAGAAGGCGGGCATCACCCGGCAGATGCAGGATGAGTGGTCGCTGCGTAGTCAGCAACTCACCGCCAAGGCTGCCCAGGAAGGCAAGTTCAAGGCAGAGATCGTGCCGATCGCCGTACCAAAGGCGAAAGAGCTGTTCGCCGTCGATGAGACCTTCCGGGCCGACACGACGCTGGAGGCGCTGGCCGGGCTCAAGCCGGCCTTCAAGAAGGACGGCACCGTGACGCCGGGGAACGCGTCGCAGCTCTCCGATGGGGCCGGCATGCTGCTGGTGGTGAGCGAGAAGGGGCTGGGCAAGTGCGGCGTGAAGCCGATGGCCCGCATCGTCGCGCAGGCCACCGCCGGCGGTCCGCCGCGGGACCTGTTCTTCACGCCGCCCAAGGCCGCGATGATGGTCTGCGCGAAGGCCGGCTGGAAGAAAGAGCAGGTGGATCTCTGGGAGCTCAACGAGGCCTTTGCGTCACAGACGCTGGCCGGGCTGAAGACGCTGGAGATTGACCGGAACAAGGTAAACGTGCACGGCGGCGCCATCGCCCTCGGCCACCCGATCGGGGCCAGTGGGGCCCGCGTGCTGGTCACGCTGCTGCACGCGCTCAAGCAGCGCGGCGCGAAGCGCGGTGTGATGGCAGTGTGCCTCGGCGGCGGAAACGCCGTCGCGCTGGCGGTCGAAGCATTGTAGCGCCGGCCCCCCGTGGCCGACGCGAGGTGCGGGAAGGGATTCCCGCAAGAGAAGGTGCGAGAAAGGATTCTCGCACCAGCACTGCTCAAGAGCAGTGGCACCGCCTTGAAAGGTCCGCAAAGCAGAGCTTTGCACTACTGAAGCGAACGGAGGAGCAGTTGTGAACATCCGCACCAACATCAAGACCGTCGGCGTAATCGGCACCGGGACGATGGGCTCCGGCATCGCACAGACGTTCGCCCAGGCGGGCCGCAGTGTGCTTATGTACGATGCGGTGCCGGGCGCCGTCGACAAGGCCCTGGCGGGCATCCACAAGTCGCTCGACAAGCTCGTCGAAAAGCAGAAGATCGACGCGGGCGTCGCGGCGACGGCCAAGAAGAACCTCAAACCGGCCGGCCTGGCGGACATGGGCCACGTCGACCTGATCGTCGAGGCCGTGTTCGAGGACGTGAACGTCAAGCGCGAGCTGTATGCCCAGCTCGCCAAGCTGGTCCCGCCGGACGTGGTCTTCGCCAGCAACACGAGCAGCATCTCGATCAGCCAGCTCGGCGCCCTCAGCGGCCGGCCGGAGCAGTTCATCGGCATGCACTTCTTCAACCCGGTGCCGATGATGGCCCTGGTCGAGGTGGTTGTCGGGCTGCGGACGGCCGAGCCGGTCGTCGAGTTTGTCGCGAATCTGGCCAAGGAGCTTGGCAAGACGCCGCTGCGGGTCAAGGACCATCCCGGCTTCGTGAGCAACCGCGTGCTCATGCCGCTGATCAACGAGGCCATCGCGTGCCTGGCCGACGGCGTGGCCGAGCCGACCACGATCGACGAGGTCATGAAGCTCGGCTGTGCCCACACGATGGGCCCGCTGGCGACGGCCGACCTCATTGGCCTGGACGTCTGCCTGAACATCATGGAAGTGCTGCATCGTGACCTGGGCGAGGACCGTTACCGGCCGACGCCGCTGCTGCGCACGATGGTCCGCGCCGGCATCCTCGGCCGTAAGACCGGGCGGGGATTCTTCGACTACACCCAGAAGAAGTAGGTGACCACCATGGCCAACGAGAAATCGCAAACCGACGTACGATTGTCCAAAGAAGGTGCCGTCGCCACGATCCGCTTCGTGCCCGCGACCGGCGTGAACATTTTTTCCTCCCGCGTGATCGGCAACCTGGGGACGGTCGTGGACAAGGTGGCCGCGGACCCGCATGTCCGCTTCGTCGTGTTCCGCGGCGACGGGCGCGTGTTCCTGGCCGGGGCCGACATCAGCGAGATGCAGCACTTCACCGAGGACCAGGGCCGGGCCTTCGCCGCCAACGGCCACAACGTCTTCGACGCCATCGAGGCCCTGCCGCAGATCACCTTCGCGGCGATGAACGGGCATGCGATGGGCGGCGGCTGCGAGCTGGCGATGTCCTGCGATTTCCGCCTGATCGTCAAGGATGGCCGCATCGGCCAGCCGGAGACGCGGCTGGGGATCATTCCCGGCTGGGGCGGGACGCAGCGCATGACCAAGTACGTCGGTTTGGGGTATGCCCGGCGGCTGCTGTTCTCCGGCGACACGATTACCGCTGACGAGGCGCTGCGGATCGGTTTGGTGGACGAGGTCGTGCCAACGGCGGAGGAGCTCGACGCGGCCTTGCAGCGTTGGTTCAAGCTGCTGGCGCCCGGCTCGCCGGCGGCGATCACGCGCGTCAAGCGGGCGCTCCTGCAGCGCGACGAGATTGAGGAATTCGGCAAGTGTTTCAGTGCCTCGGACGCACGGGAGGGGACGACGGCGTTCCTGGAGAAGCGCAAGCCGGGCTGGGCGACATGGGGCAGCAAGTAGCGGCCGGGCTGCGTGCCGGCCGTCGAAGGCGCTGCTGCTCCGCGCAGGAGCCGGGCCCCCTTTCGTGGGAGCCGCGCCGCAACCTCGTGCTGAATGCGCGCAGCGCGTGACCGGCCCGGCCCCGATGGACGAATGCAGCTAGCGCTTGCGGAGCACGAGCACGAGCGGCGTCTCCCAGTGCAACGCGCGGCCGAGCTTCAACACCAGCGTGATAAGCCCCATGCGATGGAGCACCCGCAGGATGGCCTTGACCTTGTGGAGAGTATGGTACTCGGCGAAGTCGAGCGTGCGGACGCGTTGCTCCCACAGCTCGGCGCCATAGCCGAGGACGTCGACCTGGTCGCGGTGCTGCCGCACGATGCGCGCGAGCCAGCCGTAGTGGATGAACTGGAGCGTGTCCAGAAAGGCCGGGTCGCGCCCCAGCATGCGGACGTACCACCGAGCTGCCCAGCGCGGCATGTGTGGCAGCCACAAAACCCCGTAGTGCCCCTCCCACCAGGAGCCGTAGTTCGGGACGACGAAGTGCAGAATGCCGCCGGGGCGCAGAACGCGGATCGACTCACGGATGACCGCGGCCGGGTCGCGCACGTGCTCGAGCACGTTGCTGGATATGACCGCATCGAAGGATGCACTCTCGAAAGGCAGGTTTTCGCCCACGCCGGACACGATTGCGTCAGGTGGCAGTCCGCAGGTTGTCAGGAGATCCCGCGCGATCTGGAGCGACCCGTCGTATTCCTCCGCGCTGGGCTCGATACCGAACGACTCGGCGCCGAACTCGAGGCGCGCGACGGCCACCGTCAGGCCCAGTCCGGCGCCGACTTCAAGAACACGCTTGCCGGCCAGCGAGATGCCGTGTGTGCGCTCGATAGACGCGACTTGTTCCCGCGAACGGCGCATGTCAAGCGCATCGTGGCTCATGCGCGTGATGTATGTCGGCTTGGAAACCAGGCCGGAGAAACTGCGCTTGTAGAGATCAAAAACACGTCGGTAGAACCGATCCATCAGCACGGCGCTCAAGTTCCCGGTGACGGCATCGTTGGAGTACTTGGCTGCGTTCATGCGTGTGTGTCGGACCGCGCGAGTCGCCTGGTCGCCTGGCGCGCGACATGCTGTGTCGCGCTACGGCATGGTGCGGATTCCTTGCGTTGGGGGCTGCTCGCTCGGAATGCTGTTCGAATCGTGCATGGCGGCCGCGCGCGCGGGCGTGGGCGTTTTCGCTACCGGCAGCTTCTGATACCACACAAAATGTGAGAACCCGTTTCGGGGAGCTCCGCCGGTTTCCTGTTCGAGCACCCGCAGGCCGAGGGTCTCGCCCCAGGTCCGCAACTCGCCGGCGTGATAGAAATGCGCGATTGGCGTCAGAAAGAAGTCGCCGAACTGCTCCCAGGAAGCCGCCAGCGACGGAAAGGCCCAGCGTCCCTGGGTCAGGCCCAGGACGCCCCAGAGAACCAGATGGTAGCCCGGAAATGCCGTCACTTTGAGCAGGAACTCGCCCAGCCGCTTGCCGAACGTACGTTGAATGGCGTGAAACGGCGGGCTGAAAAAGTGATACAGGCAGCGATACAGATTCTCCCAGTTGTAAACACCCAACAGCAGTCGGCCGCCAGGCTTCAGTATCCGCACCAGCTCACGGAAACAAAGGAACGGATTCGGCGTATGATGAATGACACCATACGAGACGACGACGTCGGCGACACCGTCCGCCAGAGGGAGTGCCAGGTTCGACCCGAGTACTCCATCGGCGGACAGGGGCGGGCGGCGCACATGGCGCAATGAACCGTACGCCAGATCGATGCAGAACGGCGTGATGCCGCGATACTGCTTGAACGCGGATGCCACACCTCCCTTGCCGCAGCCGACTTCCACCACCAGCCGCGTGCCTTCGAAATAGGGATCGTAGTGCCGATCGCGCAGATAACGCCCCAGCGGCACGTTGTCCAGGCACAAGTAGTTGTGGCACGGCTTATCGTCATAATGATCGCGGACACGTGCGTGACTGGCTGCGGTGGCGGCGTCGAGTCCGCGGCGACGGGCGGCCTCGGTTGCGGACAGGCCGGCGTCCGGCCGTAGGTCGGGAAACGCCCCAACGAATGGATATGCCAGGCCGGAGGAGCGTCCGACCAACATCGGCTCCAGCTCACGTCGGAATTCCAGCTCTCCGAGATCCACCGGATCTCGCAAGATGTGCAGATACTGCTCGACGTCGACCCGGTCAGCGGCCGTCATGGACAGGCTTTCACCGTCGGCTGATCCAGAAACACGCGGGCCCATTCTTCCAGAACCGTCAACAGCAGCGCGAACTTGGCCCGCACGCGGCGCTCGATTGGATGATGGCGGACCAGAAAACCGTCGCCCTGGTGCAGAAACCGCTCGACGCCGGCCGCCTGGAACCAGCCGCGCCGCTCCAGGCTCGCGCGCGTCAGGGCCGTCCGCATTCTATCGCGCAACACCGTGGTCAGCGCGGGCAGCAGGGCCTGTGTTCCGCGCGCACCGCTCTTGGGACGCATGAGAATATCCGCCGGCAGCCGGCCCGCCAAGGACTGTCGCAGGATGTATTTCTCGCATCCGCCCCGCAGCTTCAGGTCGAATGGCACACGGAAGGCGGCCTCGGCGAACGCGCGATCCAGGAACGGCACGCGGGCCTCGACCGAATGAGACATCATCAGCTTATCGATCCGCATGAGTTGGTTAGCGGTGAGCTCGTTCTCGATCTCGAAGCGCAGCGCCCCGCTCGGCGACGGATCTGCTTGCAGATAGCTGTCGTAGTGGTGGGCGACGTCTTCCAGGAGTTGCCGGTCCAGCCACTGTGGATGGAGCATGCCCGCCAGAGCGCGGGCCCGTGGCATCACGTAGGCCACCGCGAAGAAGTAGCGACGAAACAGCGGGCCGGGGGCGAGCCGATACGGAAAGCGGAACAGTCGGTAGTGCGGGTAGCCGGCCAGCAGTTCGTCCGAGCCCTCGCCGACCAGGATCACCTTCAGGTGCTCGCGCACGAAGCGGGCCAGGTAGTACGTTGTTCCAACCATGGGGTGCGGGAGCGGTTCCTCCAGGTGCCAAAGCATGCGCGGGAAGTCCGCGGCGACCTGGTCGAGGGACTCGATGCGCTCGTGGCCAGCCACGCCCACACTCTCGGCCGCGCGACGTGCGAACGGCAGCTCGTCGTTCGGCAGGCCGAACCCCACCGTGAAAGCCTGAATGCGGGCTGGATCGGTCGCGTCTGCCATCATCCTGAGCACGGCGCTGGAATCGAGACCGCCGGACAACGTGATGCCGACGGGGACGTCCGCGACCAGGTGCGACCGTACGGCGGCGGATAGTCGCGCGCGGAGCAACTCACACCAGTCGGCTTCCGAGCGGGTCGGATCGGACGCGTTTTCCAGCCGCCAATAGCGCTGCCTGGCCACGCGCCCGTCGTGCCAGTGGAGGTGATGAGCCGGCGGCAACTGCCGAATGCCACGAAATACGGTCTCCTCCGTCGCACACCAGCCGTACAACAAGTAGTGGTAAAGGGCCCGCTGGTTGACCGCCGCGCCCGCGAGCAAAGTCAATAGCGGCTTCATTTCCGAGGCGAACGCGAACGAGCCCGGGGCAGGCTCGCAATAATACAGCGGCTTGATGCCAAAGCGATCGCGGGCCAGGAACCAGGCCCGCTGCCGCGTATCCCAGAGGGCAAAGGCGAACATGCCTTCGAGCCGGTTGCAGACGTCCGCGCCCCAGGCCGCATAGCCGTGCAGAATCACCTCGGTGTCGCTGCGTGTTTGAAACTCACAGCCAGCCGACCGCAATTGCTCGCGCAGCTCGCGGTAGTTGTAGATCTCACCATTGAACACGATGCCGAGCGACTCGTCCGCGGTCCACATCGGTTGGTGACCAGTGTCGAGGTCGATGATGCTCAGCCGCTTGTGTCCCATGCCGACCGCGACGCCGGTACCTTCCAGCCGCGCGAAGTAGTAGCCCGTGTCGTCCGGGCCGCGGTGGTGCATGAGCTCGGTCACGCATTCAAGCACGCGCTCGTCATACGGACCGACGAAGCCGACGATGCCGCACATCAGTGCTTCTCCCGCAGGCAGCGATCCAGCACGCCCTGGAAAATGCGCTCGTTCTCGCGGGTCGTGCAGTCGGCCAGGTGCTGGATTTGGTTGCGCAGCGCGGGCTGCGCGAGCGCACGCGTGATCACGTCGCTGAGCACGGACGGCGATTGCAGGAACTGCTCGACGGCCACGACGTAATCCGCCAGCCCGAGGGCGGCAAAAATGTCATGGCCCTTCAGCGTGTACGCCAGGTGTACCGCGGGCACGCCCAGGCGAATGGCCGCCAGCGCGCTGTGCAGCCGCATGCCGACCACCAGGTCGAGGCGGCGAATCAGCTCGGCAAACGCACGCAAACTGAGCGGTGCGCCGGCGATCTGCACGTCGGAATCAGCCGCAAATGACTGCTTGACCCGCTCCAGGTAAGGCAGATCGTCTTCCCACGGCTCGACCCCGGGCTCGTACATCGACAGCAGGATGATGCGGGCGCGGTGCGTGTGGCGAAGCTCGCCGATCACCGCCTGGGCCGCATCGATCAGCCGGCGCATGCGGTCTTCGGATCGCGCCCGGTACCGCCACTTGACGAACTGATATGGCAGCAGACTGGACGCGAAGTGAAACCACAGCCGCAGGTTGAATCCGATCACGGGGCGCGTCTCGGCGCCTACGAGGTGCTGCACCCGCTCCGCTTCGCGTGCCGACAGCGGCTCGGCCAGTGGGTCCCCGGCGAAAATGCCGTCGTGCGCGAGCACGAGCTGACAGCGCGGCCGCAGCGCCGCGAGCAGCGCCAGCGTCTTGGGGTCGCGCGCGATAAACACGTCCATCCGGTTTAGGATATGGCGCGTCAGCCAGCGTCCAGCCGTGGTAGTGAGCGGGCCGGCGCCCTGCATCACGGCGATGATCCGCAAGCCGAGCAGGCGGTAGGACGAGAACACGGCGAGCGTGTGTACGAGCTTGGCCAGGCTGGAATCGTCCTGCAAGTCCAGGCCGCCGGTCCAGAGGACCGTGTCGGCGCGCCGCAGGGCCTGTCGGCCGGGTGGCGGTGGAACCAGGTTGTACAGCGGCCCGTAGGGCAGCACGGGCCGCAGGGCGGCGGGGACGTGCGCATCGGTCAGCGCGAAGACCGCGACATCCTGCTCGCCGCGCGCCAGCAGCGCTTGCAGGATCCCCTGCCGGCTAAGCAGGTCGCCGCGGTTCCCGCGAATCACCCGGGGGCAAACCCATTTCATCGGCGGACCCGCTCATAGACGCGTTCATACCGCTCGGCAATGCGCTCGAGATCGAACGCCTGGGCGTGTGCGCGGCTGGCGCATTTCATCCGGCGCAGGTGTGCGGTGTCCGTGAGCAGGCTGCGCAGTGCACGCTCAAAACTGTCGGCGTCGCCCAGCGGGCAGAGATATCCGTTCTGGCCGGGCCGCACGAGATCCGAATTCCCTGGAATCCGGCTGGCGACGATGGCCAGTCCGTGGGCGAGGCTGTTGATGCCCACCAGGGAGAGACCCTCGGACAAGGAGGGCAACAGGAGGATGTCGCTGCGACGGAGGACGCCGTTGATCTGGTCTTCGTGCAGCCAACCGTGAAAGGTCACGCGCTCGGTCAGGCCCCGGTCGCGCAGGCGGGTCGCGAGGCCAGGGCGCTGGTCGCCGTCGCCCACCAGGTGCAGGTGCCAGGCGCAGTCGCGGACGCGGTTCAACCACTCGGCCAGAAACGCCAGGTTCTTCTGGGCGTTGCAACGTCCTACCCAGACGAGCTGGGACGGTTCGTGCGGCTGTTCAGGACTGGGAATGACTCGCGCCAGCTCCACGCCGTTGGGGATGGTCTCGACCGGCACGCCGTAGGCGGCCACCGCGAGATCCCTGGTGAAGTCGCTGACCGCGGTCACGGCGGCGGCGCGCGTCCAGATGGGCACCGTCAGTGGCTTAATCCAGCGGAAGGCCTGGTCGGTTTGGTCGGGGACTCCGCCGGGCACGTCACCCAAGTGGGCGGTGAGGACGTAGGGCGTACGAGTGAGCCAGGCGGCCGGGAGTGCGACGGCGCCGCTCGGGACGGCGAAATGCGCGTGTAGCACATCCGGTCGCCAGCGCGCGGCCAGGGCGCAGGCCGGGGGCAGGTGGGCCAGCACGTAACCCGCCATCTGCGGGATCGTGCACCGGTCGGCCCAGCGGCGAAAGGCGAACCGCCGCAGGACCGCGACGCCGTCCCGCGTCTCCTGCGCCGGAAGCGAGCGTACCCGCGACGTCAACACGCGCAGGGTGTGTCCGCGCCGGGCCAGAACGCGGCACAAATCAGCGGCGATCCGGCCGCCGCCGCCGCCCACCGGCGGGTATTCGTAAGTAATCACCAGGATTTTCATGAGTCCGGGCAAACACCTGCACGCAGCCAAGGATACGGAGCAGCGGCACGCGCGGCAAGACGCGCGGGCGCGCACGCTGCACAGCGGCCACGTTGCTTGTCAGGGGCGCCGGGCGCGATTATAACTGCGGCGGTGTGAGCGGCGTGCGCGCACAAGTTCCTTAACGCGGGTGTGTCCGCGACATGTGTGGCATAGCGGGCTTTGTCGGTGCGGGCACGCTGCATGACCTGCAGCGCATGGTGGAGCGCCTCCACTACCGGGGGCCCGATGCGCGGGGCTTCTGGCACGACGAGCAGCGGCAGGTCTTTCTCGGGCACTCCCGCCTGGCGATCATCGATCTGACCCACGGTGCGCAGCCGATGTGGACGGCCGACGGGGGTCTGGGGGTCGTCTTCAACGGCGAGATCTACAACCATTTCGAGCTGCGCGCCGAGCTGGAGCGGCGCGGCCACGTCTTCCGGTCGCAACGCTCCGATACGGAAGTGCTCCTGCACGGCTACCGGGAGTGGGGGGCGCGCTTGCCCGAGCGGCTGAACGGCATGTGGGCCTTCGCGATCTACGACGTTGCCGCGCAGACGCTGTTTCTCAGCCGGGACCGCTTCGGTAAGAAGCCGCTTTTCTATACCGTGCAGAACGGCACGTTCGTCTTCGCCTCCGAGCTCAGTGCGGTGGTGCTGCACCCGTCGGTGTCGGCGCGGGTCTCGGTCCGCAGCCTGCAAAAGTACTTCGCGTACGGGTTCATCCCCGGTCCGCATGCGCTGTACGAACGCACCCACAAGCTTCCGGCGGGCCACAACCTGCACGTGAGCGTGGCGGACCTGCAGCCGCGCGTGCAGAAATATTGGGAATTCGTACTCGAGCCCGAGGAGCGCGTGCCCCCCAACGCTGAAACACAGTACGCGGAACAAATCCGCACGCTGCTCGAACGGGCCGTACGCCGCCGGCTGGTGGCCGACGTGCCGGTGGGGGTGTTTCTCAGCGGCGGGGTCGATTCGTCGTCGGTGGCCCTGTATGCGACGCGGCACCACGAGGGCATCGCCTCGTTCTCGATCGGGTTCCGCGAGGAGTCCTTCGACGAGTCGCCCTTCGCGGTGCTGATGAGCCGCCACCTGGGTACCCGCCATTACCTGGAGTACCTTTCGTACGACCGCTGCCGGCAACTGCTGCCGAGTATCTGCCGATGGCTCGACGAGCCACTGGCCGACGGCTCGCTGGTGCCAACCTATCTGCTGTGCCAAGCGGCGCGACGGCATGCCACGGTCGCACTGGGCGGCGACGGCGCGGATGAGCTCTTCGCCGGCTACGACCCTTTCCAGGCCCTGCGCCTGGCGCAGCTTTACGCCCGGGTCGTGCCGCGGCCGGTGCATTTCGCAATCCGGCTGCTGGCCGCGCGGCTGCCGGTCGTGTTCAAGAACATGAGCTTCGAATTCCGGCTGAAACGCACGCTCCGCGGGCTGAGCTATCCGCCGCGCCTGTGGAACCCGGTCTGGCACGGCTGTCTGGAGCCGCACGAGATCGAGTCCGTGCTGGGCGAACCGGTGCGGGTCGACGAGCTGTACGAGGACGCGATTGCCCACTGGGATGCGTGCCCGTCGACGAGTCTGGTCGACAAGACGCTGACCTTCTATACGAAGATGTATTTGCAGGACAACATTCTGGTGAAAGTGGACCGGGCCAGCATGCTGAACTCACTGGAGGTGCGCTCGCCCTACCTGGATGTGGAGCTCGTCGACCTCGTGCGCCGCATTCCGCACCGCTTCAAGTTCCGCTACGGCCGCACGAAGCACGTGTTGAAGCTGGCGCTGCGCGGCCTGGTTCCGGACCGCATCCGCCGCCGCAAGAAGAAGGGCTTCGGCATGCCCATCGCCCACTGGCTCTGCGACCCCAGTTTCGAGATTCCTGCGCACCGTCACGGCACCCCGCTCAACGTCCGCATGCACGCCGATTACCTTGCCCAGCACAAACAGGGCGCCTGCGATCACCGCCTTTTCCTGTGGGGCTATTACATGTTCGCGGCGGGCGACTATGGCCCGCGCGAGCCGGCCGCGCGGGCCCCCCTGGTCGCGCGACGGCCGGTACCCGCCGGTACCGAGATCAGCGATGCCTGAAACCACGACGCCGGCCCCGCGATTTTCGCCGGCCGGCTCGGCGACGCGCGGCCGCTGGCGGGGCTGGGGATTGTGTCTCGCAGTGTTCATCGGTCTGGCGGTCTTTCGCGCGATCGATACCCGCTACGGCATCGATGCCTCGGACGAAGGCTCCTACGTCAGTGCCGCCATGCGGTATCACCTGGGCGACCGTCCGTTTCGCGACGAGTGGAACCATAGCCTGGCGATGTTCGACCTCCTGCTCTGGGGCTTCCTCGAGCTCTACCCGGACGCCGGCCTGTATGCGTTCCGGGTGTTCGGCGCCGGCGTGGACCTGGCCTGGCTGGCGGCGCTGGTGGTGCTGCTGAGCCGCTTCGCACCGGTTTGGCTGTTGGCGCTGGCGTGTCTGCCCGCCGCATTTGTGAACAACGGCATCCTCGCGCCCGGCTACAACGAGCTGGGCCGCGCTGGCCTGGCTTTCGCGCTGGCCGGCTGGCTGGGCGGGTGTTATGGCTGGCCCCGCAGCCGGCTGGCCCGCTTGCTACCCTTCGTGGGCGGTGTCGCGTTTGTCGCCGGCACCCTCGCCTATCTGCCGCTGCTAGTCCTGCTCGTCGTGCCCGCCGCCGTGCTGCTGCTGGCCCGCACGCGACGCATCGGGTGGCCCGGCGTCGGCGCGGCCACCGGTATGTTTCTAGCAACTGTGGCCGGCGGTTACCTCGCGTTCGTGCTCGTGCTCGCGGCCACCGGGCTGTGGCACGATTACTACCGGGACATTTCCTGGCATTTGTCCGCGGCCTTGGGTGCCCTGCCCAAGGTGCCGGACGCGGCGCCGCCCGCCGGCCGCCTCCAGGAGCTCTGGGACGCCTGGTGGCCCAGCGTGCCGCACCTGCTCGCCGTGCTCGGCCTGGCGTGGCTGCTTTGGGCCAGCCTGCCCAGAAAGCGTAGCTGGCGCGGTGGCGGGCTCCTCCTGGCCGGGGTAGTTATCGCTGGCCTCGTATACCTCAGCCTCACCAATGCTGTGCGGCTCCCGGAGCCCCCGGGCCATTGGAACATCTGGTACGGCTACTACGCGCTGAACTACTGGCTGCTGATCTCGGCCCTGGCGCTGCACCTTCTGGCGTTTACACTGGGGCGCGACGCGATGCCCCTCGAGCAACCGGCTCTCCCCGGAGTCCGCGAGTGGCCCTTGATTCACGGCGCATTCCTCGCCACAGCACTGGCCTACATGTTCGCGCAGAGCGTGTTGTCGACCAACCGCGTGCTGAATGCCATGTTGGCCGTTCCTTTGCTGTCGATTCTGGCAGTCGCCGCCATCGCCCGAACAGCACTGGCCACTGCTCCAGCCCAATCATGCCAGGTACTGCCGGATGGGGCGCCGCGCATGCGCACGGGGACAGCGGTTCGTTGGCGGCAGGGCGCGCTGGCGGTGCTGCTTTTGTGGCTCGGCATCGTACATCTGCGAGAGGTCTTCTTCTGGACCCGGCGCGAATGGCCATTCAAGTACATGCAGGCGACCTGCACGCATCCAGCCTTGCGCCCGATCCGCTCGGAGCCCACCCGGGTTAGAGGGTACGAAGCCCTGCTGGCCTATCTTCAGCCACGGATGCACGTAGGTGACTTCCTGCACGAGGAAGACGATCAGCCAATCCTCTATTTTCTGGCCCGCGCCCGGCCCGCGCTGCCGCGTGTCTGGTCGCCGCTGCGGCGGGAGTTCCCCGTCGAAGAGCGGCAACGGATGCTCGACTACATGCTGGACAACCATCGTGTTCCGCAGTTCTTCATCCTGAACGTAGCGACGCGCCCGCCGGTACCGCGGTATCCGCGGGTCGTGCTGGACGAGGCCCCGCATCCCGACCCGATCGCGCGATACTTCCGCGAGCACTACTTCTGGCTGCACAGCTTCGGCCTCTTGCAACTATGGGTGCGACACCCGGACGTGCCGTCCGAGCACGGATTGTGGCGGGACCTGAGCGACACCCTGCCGCGCTGGCAGCTCGCTGATGGTGAGTGCGAGCGCGGCGACAAGAGCCTCGTGCTGCGCGCCCGTGAAACGCCGGGCCGCCTGATCAGCGCAGAGATGCCGCTGACTTTGGCTGCGCTCGGCCGCTACACCTTCGAAGTCGACTGTGAGCTCGCGACCGACGTCGTTGCCAGCTTCGCCATCACGCTGGAGCAGGAGTCGGGTACGCCGCTGTTGACGGAATGCGTCCCGCTGCACGACGGCCGCAATGCGGTGACGGTGTACCCCGGTGAATCCGGCTGTCTGGCGCGGCCCGCGTTCGAGGTCGAACAAGGCGCACTGCGGATCAGGTCGCTCACCATCCACGTGCCGATGACCGCGAAGCCATCCGGACCAGGTCAGAACTGAAAGCCGGCGGCCTTCAGCTTGTCGCCGCGGAAAATCCACGCCTGCACGTAGCCCCGGAAACTGATAACGTCTTCCGGCGGCACGCCGGTGGGGAACACGCGGCCCTTCTGCACGTAGGTGGAGCGGTTCACGAGGAAGTATTCGTTGTCGGCGTAACGGATTTCACCAGCATGCTCGGTCAGTGACTTCACCTCGACTGCGGAGTTCGGGTTAAGCCACGGCGCGTAGTAGTGTACGTAGAGCACGGGCCGGGGTGTGGCCGGAATGCGTCCCGTCTGCACCCATTGGGTCAGCAATTCCCCGCCCAGCATCGTCTCTTCGCCCCAGCCCAGCCACGTCGGGTTGAGCCGGCCGGCTTCGGGGACGAGTGCGTCCGGGAAGGCGTGCGGCGACCAGATGGGGCGAAAAGGGAAGTAAGCGGGCGCGAAGGGCAGAACCTCGAGCGTGATCGCCACACCCACCAGACTCGCTACCGCTTTGTGCCACCAGCGCTGTCCGGCCTCGGTGCATTTCAGGTAACTGGCGATGGCCGCCACCGCAAGCAGCAGCAGGGCGAAATTCATATACCGGTGGCCGAAGGGGATGCTAAGCAGCGCGTAGGCCCCAGGCACCAGCAGTGCCAGCAGCAACAGCAGGTCGGCCGGCCAGAAGCCCGTCGCGCCCACCCTGCGCATCCGCCACAGCAGGCCCCATACGGCCAGGCCGAGCAGGGCGGTCGGCAGCGCGTTGAAGAACACACCGTAGTGAAATGCGCTGGCCCGCAGCAGGTGGGTGGCGCGACTGTCCGCCGCAAAGTGCAGCGTAGCACGGTTCATCTCGCCGCCCGGGTTGAACTGACCCGGCAGCAGCGGATGGTACGGATGCCAATAGCCGACCACCACGAACGTTCCCCACAAGCCAACCAGCAGCGTGAGCAGCAGCAGTCCGAGCAGGGCCGCAGAGCGCCGCCGCCCGGTCAAATGAGCCGCCAGGGCGCGTCCGGTCGGCCGCAGGACCAGCGCCACGCACGCCCCGCCCAGGAAAGTGGCCACCACGACGCCGAGGTCCAGCCACCGATAGGCCGTCAGGTCGCGCTGTTCAAGAACAAAGCGGTGTACGATCCACACCCAGGAGATGAGCGGGTCCAGCAGGTCGAGCCACAGGGTGCGAAAAGCGCTGGTGTCAAAAGAGCGCGTGGCCAAGGCGACCAGCGTCGTCAGACCGCCGACTGCGCCGCAAATAACGAGCGGCCCCAGAACCGCATAGACCAATCGACGCCCGCTCCATCCGCGCCGCAACACCAGGTACGCAAAGGCCGCCATCGCCAGCAGCAGAAACGGGCTGGCACTCAGCTTCTCCTGCGCGCCGAGATAGGCGACCGCGACCCCAAGCTGGGCATAGCTCAGACGATCGTCGCGCCAGGCGACGATGATCAGCAGCAAGCTGAGCACCGACAGTTGCAGCGCAAGCTGGTCATAGTTCACGATCTTCAGCGCCATCAGGTGTACCGGCAGAAGCAGCATTCCGTAGACACACATCAACCAACTGACCGGCCGATGCCGGAGGTCAAATGCCTGGTGCGTGAGCACCACCAGCCCGAGGAATACCAGAAAGCCACACAACCAATGGAAGTTCTTCAGGAAAGCCAGTCGGTCTTCGAGCCGCCAAGCGTCTGGCCAGGTCCGGACAACCCGGGCGACGGGGGTCAGCAACGCCGTGCTGGTGCGAAAAGCGCCGGCGTGCCATTCGCGCGCGTTGGAGCCCCGCGCCCACTGCAAGGTCTCGCTCAAAATCCGTTTCTCGTCCGCTGTGGTGAACTGACTGCTGCGCTCCGCCGCCAGGTACACGGCCGGTAACGACAGCAGCGCCACGCCGGCCGCCGCTCGCCACCCTGTCGGGCAGCAGCGCGCCGCCGCGGCAAACAGGGCCGCAAGACTGAGGACGATGAGCAGCGCTTCGCCGCCCGTCAGGTACACGCTCATGCCGGCCCTCGCAGAACGGCCATGATCGCGGCGGCGAACGCGTCGTCGTCGTGCAGGCGCGCCCATGTCCGGCGGATGGCGGCGGTCATCGCGGGTCCTCACGGCGCAGCAGGGCCAGGCACACGGCGCCGGGGAGCACGGGGGCAAGCTGGAAGCAGCGTGCCAGGAGTGCTACCACGACGGCTTGTCCCAACGGGGCGCCGGTCTGCACGAGCAGGTAACTCAGGCTCGCCTCCTGCAGGCCGAGCGCGTTGATCGAAACCGGGAGCAGCGACAGAATCAGGACCAGGCAGGTCAGCGCCACCATCTCGAGCAGGCTGACATCGAGTCCCAGCCGGCGCGCCACCAGCCACAGGCTCGCCTGCACGCAGAAATTCAGCACCAGGCTGAGCCCCAGCGCTGCGAGCACGTGCTGCGGATGGCGCCACCAGCGCGTCACGATCGTCCGCAGCCGGCGCTGCGCTCGTTGCCAGCGCGTGGGCTTGCCGAAGCCGGACTCGGCCGGGGCCGCCGCCGTGGTGACACGCCACTCGGGCAGGCGGATGCGCAGTCGCCCGCGGGCCAGGAAGGCCAGCGCCAGCAGCAGCACGCCCAGGGCGATGAGGACCGCGGCCCCGCCGCTGATCCAGCGCGCGAGGGCGGGCGGGAGCAGCTTGGGCGCCCACCACAGAGTCACGAGCAGACCCGTCACCGTTGCCAGGTTCGCCACCCGATCGAGCAGGATCGTCGCCAGCACGGCCGGAATGCGGTACCCACGCCAGCGCATCGCCAGCAGCTTGAGGGCGTCGCCGCCGACCGTGCTGGGCAGGAAGTTGCTGGCAAACGCTCCCGCCAGGGTCAGCTTGAGGCTGTAGGCGTAGGTGATGTGGATCAATTGAGCGCTGAGCAGAAGCTGGAAGCGCAATGCGCAAAGGGCCTGCCCCACGAGCATCAGCGCCACGCCCATGACGATCGCCAGCTTCGGCACCGCCCGCAAAGCCGCGCCCAATTCCGCCCAGTTCACCAGGTACACCAGCAGGCCGAGCAGAGCGGCCGACAGCGCGGCGCGCAGCAGCGTTCCGACCCGGGCCCACGCGCCCGGCGGTGTCCCGGCAACCTCAGCGGGCGAAGCTTCAATCGCTTGCGTTTCCACGCGGGGTCGTGCCTGTATGTGCGGCGCCTCCGACGCGCCGGCGGGCGGCCCTCGGCCGGCCCGGGCGCGCCGCGATCAGCCGCGTGACTATACTGGGCGGCTGCGGGACTCGCAACGCGAGGCCAGCGGGGGGCTTCTGACTGGACCGGGGCCGCCACACCGTGCGCGGCCGTGTGGCGGCCGACGTCTCATCGGCCCGTGACATTGGCTCCCACCTGTCCCCCGAGGTGGCCGGTGAGCATGGGTGCGAACGAGGAACCTATCCGGGAACCCTGGATTCGACCGGTTGGAAACCGGTCCCACACATGGGTTCTGGGATAGGTTCTGAGCCGCATACGGCGCCGGAGCCGGCAGCGATGCGAGGCGGGCGCCACGCGCCTTACAGAATGGCTCGTCGCTGCCGCTCCACATGCGGAACGGCCCGTCGGCGGCGACGAGCCGCCAGGAGGACCAGCAGGCCAACCGTGGCGGCGGTGTTCGGCTCGGGCACGAGCCCGGCCAGGCCGGTCAGACCGGCCATGGCGCCGCGGACGGTGTTCAGCCCGAAATTCCAGTCGTAGTCCGGGTGGTCGATGGTGTCGCTGAGCTGGTGGTACGCGTCGTTCGAGCCGCCCCAGATCTCGTACACCGTGTTCTCGCTCAGCCCGATCGCGTTGTAGCCGTGCTGCCAGAACGCCCAGTGGTCGGAGACCAGGTTGGGGTCGACGTGGACCTGGGTCGCGAGCGGCGTATAGGCGGCGTACTGACCCGCCAGGTACTGCGCAAGCCACTCTGAGGGTCCGTCGCTCTCGATGTCCAGGTCGTAGTCCGGGTCGGGGTCCTGATTGTCGAAACCGGGGTGCAGGATCATGTCCAGGTTGATGGCGGCGACGATGTTCTCGCCGTTGAACTGGGCCTCGTGGGCGTAGGCACTGCTGCCGACCATCCACTGCTCCTCGCCGGAGAACGCGATAAAGCGGATGGTGCCCTCGAACTGGTACTGCGACAGGATGCGCGCCGCCATCAGCACCGCTGCGGTCCCGCTGCCGTCGTCGTCACAGCCCGGGGCGTGGTATTGATCGGCGGCGTGGTAGGTGTCGTAATGGCCGCAGATGACGTAGATATCCTCCGGCCGCGTGGTGCCGGGCAGCTCGGCGACCGCGTTCGGGCCGTAGGCGGGGTTATAGACTGGCAGCGTGGCATTGAGCCCGAACGACGTGAATTGGCTCTGCAGCCAACTGCTGGCCACCTGGATGTCCTGGCCGAACGAGTAGCGATTCGTCAGGTAGTAAGGCGGGTTGCCCGGTATGGGGTCAACCCCCGTCAATACCCGCAAGTACGATTGATACTCGCCGATGGAGGTCTGATTGATGATGTCCTCGACCTGGTCAGCGGCGGCAGCGCCGATGAACAAGGCCGCCACCACGAGGGGCCCAACCCGCTGCAGTGCGATGCGCATACTCAACTCCCGTCCCCCGCTCAGAACGCGTCCGTGTACTCCCACCGAGTTATATGCCCCGCTTTTCGACCAGGTCAACCCGGCCCATCAGAGCCCGCAGCGCGAGCGACGGGCCATGTGGGTCTCGTGTCCGTGCGGCGTACGCCAACAAGCCCGACGTCGAGCTAAGCCTTGGCAGCCTCCTTCGGTCCAGCCACGGTCACGCGGGAGATGCCCTCGCCGCGGGGCAGCGCGATCGGTGCCGGCGTGACGTGCCAGATGCGCTCGGCATACTCGCGGACCGCGCGGTCACTGGAGAAGTGGCCCATCCGCGCGATGTTGAGGATCGCGGCGCGGGTCCACGCCGGCGGGTCGCGCCACAACGCGTCCACGCGGTCGTGGGCCTGCACGTACGACTCGATGTCCGCCATCAGCAAGTAGTAGTCGGGTTCCTGGGTCAGCCATTGTCGAACCGCACCGAAAAGCGTCGGGGTCTGCGGGCTGAACGCGCCTTCCGCAATCGCGTCGAGCGCCCGCTGCACGGCGGCATTGCCGAAGTAGGTCTCCCACGGGCGATGCTGCGGACGCCGCTGGGCGGCTTCCTCGGCGGTCAACCCGAAGAGGAAGAAGTTCTCGGCGCCGACCGCATCGCGGATTTCGATGTTCGCCCCGTCCAGGGTGCCGATGGTGAGCGCGCCGTTCAGGGCAAACTTCATGTTGCCGGTGCCGGAGGCTTCGGTGCCCGCGGTCGAAATCTGCTCGGACAGATCGGCCGCGGGAATGATCTGCTCGGCCAGCGTGACGCCGTAATTCGGCACGAACAGCACGCGGAGCTTGTCGTTGACGCGCGGGTCGTGGTTGACCGTGCGGGCCACGTCGTTGATGAGCTTGATGATGAGCTTGGCGCGGGTGTACGCCGGCGCGGCCTTGGCCCCAAAAATGACCACGCGCGGGACGAGGTCGGCCTGCGGCTGCTGCAGGAGGCGCTGGTAACGGATGACGACGTGCAGCAGGTTCAAGAGCTGCCGCTTGTATTCATGCAGCCGTTTGACCTGCACGTCGAACAGCGCCTCAGGGGAGACCGTGACCCCCGTCCGCTTGTGCAGCCAGCTCGCCAGGCGGCGCTTGTTCTCGTGCTTGATCGTCCGGATTTCGGCCTGAAACTCCGGGTCGTCGGCATAGCTCTCCAGCCCCCGAAGCTGAGTGAGGTCCGTTATCCATCCGGCACCGACCCGCTCCGTGATGGCCGCGGCCAAGTCCGGATTGCAGGCCAGGAGCCAGCGCCGCGGCGTGACGCCATTGGTGACGTTGGTGAACTTCTCCGGCCACAGCTCGGCGAAATCGGGGACGACACGCGTGCGGAGCAGACTCGTGTGTAGCGCGGCCACGCCGTTGACTGTCTGGCTCCCCACAATGGCCAGGTGGGCCATCTGGACGGCCTGGACGGGGCCTTCCTGCACCAGCGACAGGCTCTGGCGGCGGCCGAGATCCCCCGGCCAGCGCCGCTGGACCTCGCCGTCGAGAAAACGCTGGTTGATCTCGAAAATGATTTGCAGGTGCCGCGGCAGCACACGCCGCATCAGCGACACGGGCCACTTTTCCAGCGCCTCGGACAGGAGCGTGTGATTCGTATAGGCGAATGTGGCGCGGATCAGCTCCCAGGCACGCTCCCACGGCAAGCCGCGCTCGTCCACCAGGATGCGCGTCAGCTCCGCAATCGCGAGCGCCGGGTGCGTGTCGTTGAGCTGGATCGCGACGTGGTCCGGGAACGCCTCGAAGGTGTCGTGCTTCTTCTCGTAGCGGCGGATCACGTCGCTGAGCGTGCAGGCGACGAAGAAGTATTGCTGCGTCAGGCGTAGCTCGCGCCCGGCGTCGGTCTCGTCGCTCGGGTAGAGCACCTTGGTGATCGTCTCGCTCAGGGCCTGTTCGCGGACGGCCTCCACGAAGCCGCCGCGATTGAACGCGGCCAGGTCGAACTCCGCCGACGCGCGGGCCGACCACAGCCGCAGCAGATTCACCGTGTGGGAGCCATACGCCACGATGGGGATGTCGTAGGGCAGGCCGATCACCATGCGGTAGCCCCGCCACGCCGGCCGGTAATGCCCGTCCGCATCCGTGTGCTCCTCGACGTGCCCATACAGCCGCACTGGGCAGGCGAACTCGGGGCGCGGAATCTCCCACGGCGAGCCCAGGCGCAACCAATGGTCCGGCCGCTCGATCTGCCAGCCCTGCACGATCTCCTGCTGAAAAATGCCGTACTCGTAGCGCAGGCCGTACCCGTACACCGGCAGGGCCAGGGTCGTGGCGGAATCCAGGTAGCACGCGGCCAGCCGCCCGAGACCGCCGTTGCCGAGTCCGGCGTCCGGTTCCAGCCCGCAGATTGGCCCCAGGTCGACGCCGAGCTGCGCCAGCCGCTCGCGGCAGGCATCATAGAGCCCGAGGCAGACGAGGTTGTTCCGCAGCAGGCGGCCGAGCATGTATTCAAGGGAGAGGTAGTAGACCCGCTTGACATCCCGCTCGTGATACGTGTGCTGGGTGGCGATCATGCGGTCGACGATCTGGTCGCGGACCGCCAGGGCCAGGCTGACGTACTGATCGTAGGGCTGGGCGGTCTCCCAGGCCTCGCCTTGGGTGAAGCGGAGGTGTTGGAGGAAGCGGTCCAGCAGCGTGTCAATCGGGGACGCGGCGGCGCGTTTCTGCGAAACGCGCGATACTCGCTTGCTCATGTCGCCATGACCTCGTCATTGCCCCGGTGAAGCCCAAGGGGCCGGCACCGCGCGCCGGCCTGCTCCTGGCGAGCAGTCTGCACCGGTTGACTCCGCACCGCAAGGTACGCCGGCGGACAATCAGTGACTACGCGGGGACTGGACGGCGGCGGCCAGTGCGTTCATACCGGCCGCGGTATCTGAACGAGGCGGTCGCTCAGGGCGCGGCCGATGTGGTTGGGCCGTGCGCCCGGGTCGGTTATACTACCAAATGCCATGATTGGGGCGGCCGAGCTGAGCGACGAGACCGTGCGTGCAGCCGTAGAGGGCTCGCCCACCGAGCGTGCGCACCTGATGACCGTGGTGGAGCCGCAGGTACGGCTCATGGTGCTCGCGCGGCTGAGTACAACGCCGGCGCGCTTCCACGCCGTCGACGAGGTTGCGCAGCAGGTTCTGCTCGGCCTGACCGCGGGCCTGCAGCGGCTGGAGAATCAGACTGTAAACGGGCTGAACGCCTTTGTGTCCGGGATCGTGATCCGCCAGGTGGCCCTGAGCATCAAGGAGGGGATCGCCCGGAAGGGGCCGGGCATGGCCTCGCTCGATTCGACGGCCAGCGGACTCTCGCGCACCGGTCCGCTGTGGCAGTTCCTCTCGGCTTCGGGCATGTCACCACGGACGGTGGTCGAACGGGCTGAGCAACTGAACAGGCTGATGATCGAGTTGGGACAACTGAAGCCGGCGTACCGCGACGTGATCACGCTGGCGTTCTTTGACCAACTGCCGATGGATGACATCGCCCGGCGGATGGACATCTCGCGGGCCGCCGCGTCCATGCTCCTGTTGCGGGCGGTGCGAACGCTGCGGCGGAACATGACCGGCTCCAGCCAGACCGGGGCGAGCGATGAACCCTGCGAAACCTGACATCCCGTCGGAGCTCGCGGACCAGGTGGACAGCGCATTGCGCGCCTTTCGCCGGGGTGACACGAGCGCATTGGAGCACCTGCTGGCGACCGAGACGGAAGCCGGCGAGCCTGGCCTGGGTGAGATGTTCGAGGGGGTGCACGCCACGCCGGAGGCCGGGCTGACGAGCTCCTCCAGCGTGCCCGGCTACCGGATCATCGGGGAGATTGGCCGGGGGGGGATGGGCGTGGTCTACGAGGCCGAGCAACAAGATCCGCGGCGGAGGGTCGCCCTGAAGGTCCATCACGGCGTAGCCGCCGATGAGTATCACCTCAAGCTGTTCCGCCGCGAAATCCAGACGCTGGCCCGCCTCGAGCACTCGGACATTGCGACCATTTTCGAAGCCGGGCAGACCGCGGCGGGGCAGCACTTCTTCACGATGGAACTGGTGAACGGGCGCCCGCTGAACGTCCACCTGCGTGACGCGGCGCTCGCCTGGCGCGACCGCTTGGCGCTGTTTCTGAGGATGTGCGCTGCAGTCAACTACGCGCACCAGCGCGGCGTGATTCATCGCGACCTCAAGCCCTCGAACATCCTCGTGGACGCCGCCGGGAATCTGAAGATCCTGGACTTCGGGCTCGCCCGGATCCTCGACGAGAGCGGCCAGGCCACGACCATCACGACCGAGGTCGGCCGAATCGTGGGCACCGTACCCTATATGAGCCCGGAGCAGGCCGCCGGACTGCCGGGCGCGGTCGATGTGCGCAGTGACGTCTATGCGCTCGGCGTGATGCTGTATGAGCTGCTCACCGGGCACCTGCCGTATGATCTACAGAACGTTCGGCTGCACGAGGCCACCCGCATCATCATGCACGAGCCGCCGCGCCGGCCCAGCACCATTGCGCGACATGTCCGCGGCGATCTGGAGACCATCGTGCTCAAAGCGCTCGAGAAAGAGCCGGCCCGGCGCTACCAGAGTGCGGCGGCGCTGGCCGAGGATATCGCGCGCTGCCTGCGTGGCGAGCCGATCGAAGCGAAGCGGGACAGCACGTGGTACGTGCTGCGCAAACAGCTACGCCGGCACCAGGTGCCGGTGCTGGTCACGGCGTTGATCGTGCTGGGGAGTATCGCGGCCGCCATGGTGGCCAGCTCGGGGTGGCGCCGGGCGACGCAAACGGCCACGCGGCTGCAGGAGGTGCTCGAACAGCGCGACTTTGCGCTGACCATGCTGCCCGTGGACCAGCTCGACGTGCTCGCGGCGCAGTACCGCGAGCGCGGGGAGGTGGCGGCGGCCGAGCGCTGCGAACGACTGGTGTGCGAGATTCGCGCGAATCGCCTTGCGCCGTTCGCGACCGCCCCGCTCCTGGAAGTCAGCTTGCATCGTGGGAAAACCGCCCAATCGGTCGGCATTCTCGGGTTGACCGTCCTGGAAGCCCGCTGTGACGACGACACGCGTGTGCATGCCAAGCTGCCCGAGCCGGCCTATTGCTACCTGCTCGCCCTGAATCCGGACGGCAGCGTGCAGTTGTGCTATCCGGCCGCCGAAACGACCGTGCCGCCAAAGGTGGACGATCTCGTCTTTCCGGCGGGCGCCGGCGGGAAGGAATGGTATTTCGGGCTGACGGAAGGCGCCGGCCTCCAAGGTTTCGTGTTGCTTGCGTCGCGGGAGCCTCTGCCGCCGTACGCTCAGTGGAAGGCCCGGCTGGGCGCCTTGCCCTGGCAGCCGGTGCAGGCGGACGGCGTCTGGCGTTTTGATGGCCAGCAGTTTGCCGTGCAAGGCGGCGAGCGCGGCACGCTGCGCGAGCGGGCAACGCCGCCGCCACCCTTCGCGGCGACATGCGAGTACTTTTGGCATGCGCCGGGTGTGAGCGCAATTCAGGCGGTGGCCTTTCCGGTGGAGGCGGCCGACGCACGCGGGCCGCAACCGGACGACCGTCGGGCCGTGCCGCCGGATGCACATCGGCCTTGACCGTTCACCACCTCAAGGTAGCGTCGGCCCTCCCGGCGCGCCGGGGCCGACGTCGGTGGTCTGAAGATGCAAAGAGAGGAGTTTGAACCATGCGCGCCATGTCCCCCCGTTCTGCAATCGTTGTTGTGATTTTGGTGGCAGGTTGGCCGGCCTTCGGAGTGCTCGGCAGCGCCGCCCAACAGCCGAACCCCGCGCCGCAGCCAGGGGCCACGTCGGGCGCCGGGACTACCTCGCAGCCGACGACGGCCCCCGAGCGGTTCATGAGCGACGAGGAGTTCCTGAAGATCGGGCAGGAGTTCGACCTGGACGCTTTCATCAAGAGCCTGAACCCGCCCACGATCGAGGAGATCCTCAAGAGTCTGGAGCCGATCCCGACACTGGAGCAGATCCTCGACGATCTCAAGCATCCGGAGCGCCGGCCAAAGCCGCCGACGCTGCCGGAGGACGTGGCAAGGCAAGTCGAGGAGTTGGAGAAACGCATCGAGGAGCTGAAGCAGAAGGGGGCGCTCGGCCCGGACACGCAGGCGCAGGAACAGGCGTTGGACGAAGCCGTCCGGCTGGCCGAGCAGGTCGTGAAACTGCGTACTGTCGCCGGGCAGCCGGCGGATTGGTACGAGGTGGCCGACGCGCGCCAGCTTGTCGAGACACTCAAACACACGCGCGGACTGCCGAACGCTGACCGCACGCAATGGGCGGCAGCAGCCGTGCGGGATTCCGAACGCAGCGCGCTCCGCAGACGGGGCGAGTATAAGCGCGCGACAGGGGTCGCCCGGTCTCAACTCGCGATCTACCGTCGCCTCTTCCCCGGCGACCACCCCGACGTGGCAGGCTACCTGCACAACGTCGCATTTGCGATTGTCGTCGAAGGCGGGTCACGGGCGGAGGCCGAGCCGCTCTCCTGCGAGGCGCTGGCGATGCACCAGCGACTCTTCCCCGGCGACCATCCCGGCGTGGCGCAGATCCTGAGCAACCTCGCGACCGTCCTCCGGGCCCGCGGAGCGCTGGCGGAAGCTGAGGCGCTCTTTCGCGACGCGCTGGCGATGCGTCAGCGCCTCTTCCGCGGCGACCATCCTGACGTGGCGCAGGGCCTGAACAACCTCGCGGTTGTCCTCGACGACCGCGGCGCGCTGGCCGAGGCCGAATCGCTCTACCGCGAGGCGCTGGCGATGGAAAAGCGGCTCTTCCTCGGCGACCACCCCGACGTGGCAAATGGCCTGAACAACCTCGCGTACGTCCTCCAGGTCCGCGGGGCGCTGGCGGAGGCCGAGCCGCTGTTCCGCGAGGCGCTCGCGATGCGGCAGCGGCTCTTCCCCGCCGACCACCCCGACGTGGCAATAAGCCTGAACAACCTCGCAGATCTCCTCAGGGTCCGCGGGGCGCTGGCGGAGGCCGAGCTGCTCTCGCGCGGCGCGCTGGCGATGAAAAAGCGGCTCTTCCTCGGCGACCACCCCGCTGTGGCTCTCGGCCTGAACAACCTCGCGGTTGTCCTCCACGACCGCGGCGCGCTGGCCGAGTCCGAATCGCTCTACCGCGACGCGCTGGCCATGCGGCAGCGGCTCTTCCCCGCCGACCACCCCGACGTGGCAATAAGCCTGAACAACCTCGCGGGCATCCTCCGGGCCCGTGGGGCGCTGGCTGAGGCCGAGCTGCTCGTCCGCGACACCCTGGCAATGCGTCAGCGGCTCTTCCCCGGCGACCATCCCGACGTGGCAACCAGCCTGAACAACCTCGCGCTTATCCTCTATGACCGCGGGGCGCTGGCCCAGGCCGAGCCACTGTGTCGCGACGCGCTGGCGATGTTGCAGCGACTCCATCACGAAGACCATCCGTACGTGGCGACTAACCTGATCCACCTCGCGACCATCCTCAAGGACCGCGGGGCGCTGGCCGAGGCCGAGCCGCACTACCGCAACGCACTGGCGATGTACCGGCGGCTCTTCCCGGGCGACCATCCCTACGTGGCCAGTAGCCTGAGCAACCTCGCCGGCGTCTTGAAGGACCGCGGGGCGCTGGCGCGGGCCGAGCCGCTCGACCGTGAGGCCTTCGAGATGAGCGAGCGCCTGCGCGCGCAGATTATCGGGGGAGAGCAGGAGCGGGCCGCGTTCGCGGCCAAGCTCCGCCTCAGTGCCCGCGCGCATGTTTACGCCAACCTGCTAGCTCAACTCCATCGCGACGCCGAGGCGCTGGGAATCCTCGAACGCGGGCGTGCTCGGGCAGCACTGGACCTGCTCGAACGTTCGGGCCGCGACTTGGTGGCCGAGGCCACCGCCCTCGGGGATACGGAGCGCTCGCAACGACTCGCCGAAGCACAGGCCTCCGAGCAAGGGACCCAGATTGATCTCAATTCGGCCGAGGCGCTGCTGGCCGGGCGGCGCAAGGAGCGCGACGCACTGGAGAAGCGGGACGACCTCGACGCCGAAGCCAAGGCGCGCCAATCCGCCGCGTACGACCAGCAGATCGCGGCGCTGGTCGATGAGGTCAAGCAGAAGCGCCAGGCGCTGACCCAGGCCGGTGGCACCGTGCTGAATGAACTGCGCGGGCTGTTCCCCGCCGGCCAGGCGCTGACCACTGAGGAAATCCTCTCCGGTCTTGCGCCGGACGAAGCCATCGTTAGCTTCGGGTGGAGCGAGGATAGCGTGCTGGTGGCCACGGCAACAAGTGGCAAGACGGGCGCGGCGATTGTGGCGAAGGACAAGGAAGCCGCGAAACGGCTCAGCGAATTGGCCGGCCAGGTTCGAACCGCGCTGGCCAACCGGCCGAGTGCCGGAAGCGACTTGGATCCGGCGGTGACGCGCGAATTGGCGACAACCCTGTTGCCGGAGCCCGTACGCGCGGCGATCGCCGACGCCCACCGACTGGTCGTCCTGCCGGACGGTCCGCTGAACGACATCCCGCTGGAGGTCCTGGCCGAGGCCGAGCCGAGTTTGGCGCTGGCCGACAAGACCATCGTGTATGCCCCGTCCGCGACGGTGTACCTGGATCGCGTGAAACGCGGAAGGGCACTCGCCGGCAAGGCGGCCGACTCTGTCCTCGTGCTCGGCGACCCGGTTTTCGACCGCGGGCGCGAGAAGCCGACGTATCCCGGGCAGGGCGTGCTCATTGCTGCCGCAGTGGAAGGTGGCAACGCCGCCAAGGCCGGGCTGAAGCGTGGTGACGTGTTGCTGCGTTATGACGAGCAAACGCTGGACGAGCAGACGCCGCTGCCCAAAGCGATCGGCGCCGTCAACGAGGCCATTCAGAAGGGGGACCGGCCGGCAGATCAAGCGGTCAAGATCACGTACTGGCGCGACGGCCAGGAAGCCCAGGCCGAGTTGCCGCCGGGCAAGCTCGGCGTACAGGTTCGCCCCGGCAACCCGGCCGATGGCCTGCGCTCCATGGCGCTTCTCGACCGTGGGTTTGACGCGGTGGCAGCCCAGGCCAACGCGCTCGACCAGGTGCGACTCTTTGGCGGCGCTCTGCCACCTCTGCCCGGCACGCGTCGTGAGGCTGAGGCGATCGCGGCGCTGTTCCAACACGCGGGCGCTGGACGAGTGGCCGATTCCGCCACGCCGAGCGGCCCGACCGTCCGGCTGCTCCTCGACGAGCAGGCCACACTCGCCAACCTGACGGAACAGGCGCCGGGCGTACGTTACCTGCACCTGGCCACGCACGGCCTGATGGGCAGTGCCGAGCGGCCCTACGACGCCAGCCTCGCGCTGACGCAGCCCCAAGAGCCAACGCCGGAGGACATCGGCTTTCTTCGCCTCCAGGACTTGATCTCGAAGTGGGCCGGGCGGCTCAACGAATGCGAGTTGGTCGTGCTCAGCGCCTGCGATACGCAGCGCGGCGTGCGACAGGGCGACAGCGTCATGTCACTGCCGCTCGGGTTCTTCTTTGCCGGCGCGCCTACCGTCGTGGCGAGTCTGTGGAAGGTGGACGACACGGCGACGGCGCTGCTGATGCAGCGCTTCTATGAGAATCTGGTGGGAAGTAGCCACGGAGCCACGCAGCCACGAAGCCACGAAGGGGAGCCCGGCGCGCCGATGTCCAAGGCGGAGGCGCTACGCGCGGCCAAGCTCTGGCTGCGCAATCTGACGGCGGACGAGGCCTTGGCCCTGGCCGCTCAGCTCCCTGGCAGCCAGGACCGCGGGACCGTACGTGAAGGACCGGCCACCGAAGAGCCGTCCTCCGCCGATCATCCCTACGCTGCACCGTACTACTGGGCTGCGTTCATTTTGCTGGGCGACCCCGATTGAATCGCATGCGGCCCGCGTGGCATGAGCGGGACCGCAGCGCGGCCCCGGACCGCGTGGCAGCGTGAGCGCTTCCGGGGCGGCTCGCGGTCTTCCCCGGCCACTGCATCCAGCGTAACATGCCGCCGGGCGTCGCGGAGTTGCCGATAAGGTTTCCCGAGCGGAACAAAAGCCGCTAGACAATCGGTCGGGCGATGCGACCTGCACGAGCTGGAGAGAACATGAACGCCGTCATCCAGGGAATCGTTGGGCGTGAGATTCTGGATTCGCGGGGCAACCCCACCGTCGAGGCCGAAGTCACGACCGAGCAGGGCACGTTTCGCGGGGCCGTGCCGTCTGGCGCTTCCACGGGTACGTTCGAGGCGGTGGAGAAGCGCGACGGTGGTTCTCGTTACGGCGGCAAGGGCGTCCTGGGGGCGGTTCAGGCGGTCAACACGACCATAGCCCAGGCGCTGCGCGGCATGTCGGTCGCCGACCAGGCGCAAGTGGACAACCGTTTGCGCGAGCTCGACGGCACGCAGAACAAGGGTAATCTCGGCGCGAACGCGATCCTGGCGGTATCCATCGCGGCGGCCAGAGCCGGCGCCAGCGCGCATGGGACACCTCTGTATTCTTACCTGGCCAGATTGGCCGGGGCCAAGGGCCTCACGCTGCCGATTCCCCAGATGAACGTCATCAACGGGGGTAGACATGCGGGCATCGAGCACGACATCCAGGAGCATCTGATTCTGCCGATCGGCGCCCCGACCTTCCGCGAGGCCATCCGCATGTCGTGCGATGTGTACCATGCGCTAAGCAGGGTGATCGAGGCGAAATGCGGCGTCATGGGGATTCATCTGGGCGATGAAGGCGGCTATGTGCCGCCGGTGGACAACGTCGGCGACCGCCTGAAGCTGATCCAGCAGGCGATCGAGAAGGCCGGCTGTGCCGGAAAGGTGTTCATCGCGCTGGACTGCGCGGCGTCCGAATTCTACCGGGACGGCAAATACCATATTCGCAACCGTACCATGACCTCGAAGGAGCTGGTTGGCTTCTATGAGGAGCTGGTCGATCGGTACAACCTCGTGTCCATCGAGGACGGCATGCAAGAGGAGGATTGGGAGGGCTGGACCCTGATGACGCAGCGGCTGGGGAAGAGAATCCAGCTCGTCGGGGACGACCTGTTCGTCACCAACGTGGACCGGATCCGCCGCGGAATCGCGGAGCACTCGGCCAACGCCCTCCTGCTCAAGGTCAACCAGATCGGCTCCGTCACGGAAGCGATCGCGGCCGGCGTCTTGGCGGTGAGTAGCGGGTGGGGAGTCGTCCTGTCGCACCGCAGCGGCGAGACCGAGGATACGTTCATCGCCGATCTCGCCGTGGGGATGGACGCCAACCAGGCGAAATTCGGAGCGCCCGCCCGGACCGATCGCACCGCCAAGTACAACGAGCTGCTGCGGATTGAGGAGCGCCTTGGGGATCAGGCCGCCTATGCGCGGTTTGCGTTCACGGAGCGCGCCAAGGCGAAATAGAGGCGCGCAGATGCCCGCGGACCGCCTCCGGATTCAGCGTTGTCCCCGACTGGAGGACGGCCGGATGATCCTGGCGTTCTCCGGCTGGATGGACGGGGGCGACGTCTCGACCGGCACGGTCGAATGGCTGGTCCGCACGCTGGACGCCGCCGTTGTGGCCAGCATCGACCCGGAGGGCTTCTACATCTACAACTTCCCGGGGTCCATGGAAATCTCCGCCCTGTTTCGCCCCGACGCCAAGATCGAAGATGGGCTGGTCACGGCGTACCAGCCGCCGGAGAACACGCTGTGGTGCAGTGAAGAGCAGCGGCTGGTGCTGTTTCGCGGGAAGGAGCCGAACCTCAATTGGAGCGACTTCGCAGACTGCCTGTTTGAGTTTGTGGCCCAGGCGCGGATTTCCACGCTCTATTTCGTGGGCAGCGTCGCCGGCGTCGTCCCGCACTCGCGCGACCCGCGGCTGACGAGCACCGTGTCCGACAAAGCGCTCAAGCCGGTCTTGAGCCAGTACGGCGTCAGCTTTACGAGCTACGCGGGGCCGGCGAGCTTCTCCACGCAACTGCTCGGCCAGGCGCGCAGCCGCGGCGTACAAATGGCGAGCCTGGTCGCCGAGATTCCCGCCTACATCCAGGGCACGAATCCGAAGTGCATTGAGGCCGTAGTGCGGAAGCTGGCGGCCATTCTGGGCGTGCAGCTTCCGCTCGGCGAGCTGCGCGAGTGGAGCGCGACCTGGGAAGACCGGCTCAACGAGATCCTGGAGCGGAAGCCCGACCTGGCCAAACACATCCGCAAGCTGGAAGAGGACTACGACAACGAGGTCTTCGACACGCAGATGGGCGACCTCAAGGAGTGGCTCGAGCAACAGGGGATTCGGGTGGACTAGAGAAAAAAACGTCCTTCAGGCATTGGCCAAGCCGGGACGACAAGTGAGATGGCAAGCGACAACGGATTGCGGAAGCGGTGTCCCACGTGGGCGGTCGGTGCTGCGTGCTTGCGGGACGCCCGAGCCGGGATGCGCACTGCCTCGCATCACTACTGAGTTTTTGCCGGCGAAGCCCAAGTGACTGAGACCTCTCGGGGGCGCGAGGCGTAAGGACGCAGTCGGAAAAAGGGTCGGGAGTCTTGTCGTCCGGGCGAGAGCATGGGCAACCGCTGACTTCAAGGGTGGGCCCCCCACTGGCGTGGGGGGTTCGGAAACTGGCCCGCTCGTTCCGGCCGCTGCCTGCGCTCTCCCGCGCGGCCATTGTCACGTTATCACCTTTTCACGTTCTTACTTTTTCACGTCCCCCGTTGCAGCTCCCCAAAGTCCGCCAGGTCCACATCCCCGTCCGTGTCCACATCCGCCGGCGCGCAGCCGGGGGCGGCGGCCCCATCGGGGCCGGTCATGCAGCCGCCGAACACACCGAGGTCGGCGGCGTTGATGTTCCCGTCGCCGTCCAGGTCGGCCAGCCGGTGCCCGACGGCCACGACGGCGTGCGGGTAGTCAGCCGCCGGTATCTGCGTGATCTGTCTCAGGGCCGTTTGCTCCGCCGACGAGAGGGCCGCCTTGAACGCGCAGCCGAGGCCGAGCGCGCCCGCCTGCGCCAGAATCCCGCCCGCCACGAACCCGGTTTCCAGCCTTTGATACCAGGTGTTCAGGCCGGTCAGCGTCAGGCACAGCACGAAGTAGCAGGGCGCCGCGGGCAGGTCGGGCAGCGCCTGCCGCACCTGGTCCCGCACGTCGGCGTTTTGCACGAGCTCGAGCCGGTGATCCCGCGTCGCGAGGTTGGTGCCCACGCGGTTGCAGTAACGCGAAACCTTATTGTTGACGATGTAGATGCGGTTCGTCAGGAAGTATTCCGCTACCCACGACGGCACGGTCAGGCCGGCCCGATTGTTGGCGGTCATGTGCGGCGTGCAGCCGTAGCCCGCCCAGAGGATTTGGGACAGCCGTTGCGGCGTGAGGTCGAGGTCGGTGCGGAACTGGTCCCGCAGGTGCAGGCTGGCGAGCACTTCCTCCAGATGGTCCAGGCCGTCGGTCGCGGGGTTCGGCAGGGACCCGTCGGACGACACGGCCACAAGCTGGGTGGTCAGGCCGGTAACGGTGTTGATCCCAAAGTTGAGGTCCTGTATTTGCGGGCAGCTCGCCACCTGGTTCGACGTGCCCGTCCACAGCGAGACGGAGGCCCACAGCGCCAGGACGTACGAGACTCCCGCGTCGAAATCCCGCTCCCGGTCATAATTGATCCGGAACGCGTTGGTGACCGTCTCGCTGGAGTAATATTCCAGCGAGTGGTCCTCCGGGTGATAGATGTACCTGCCGGTGTGGTCCTTGAACCAGATCGTCCGGAAGCTCCCGGTGACCGGGGCTCTGCCAGCCGCGAACAGGACGTTCGAGATTTGCTGCGCGGTCGCCGTTCCCGTCAGCCCGGAGTGGCGGCAGACGCGGCTGTTCATGCAGATCTCGGCGGAATGGCCGGTGACGATCGGCGGCACGAGCGCGACCCGCTCCGCGGCCCGCGCGCTGCGGCTGCCGAGGACCCCGCTGACGGCGAACCCGCCCAGCCCGAGGGCCGCGGTCTTGCAGAACCGCCTCCGGCTCATCGCGCCGCCGTCGTTTCCCACGCCTCTTCGCTCTGTGCTCATGGCGCTCCTCCTGGACCGGGGCCTTTCTCCAGGGCCGCCGCGTCCTGGTTCATGGTACCACTTTCGACGGCCCTCCGTTAAGCACAAAACCATGCTGCGGGTGCCCCGCACCAGCGCGTCATGTGGCGGCGCGGCGCCGCTGGCCGGTTCGGGCGGCGGTGAAGATTCGCGCAGCTTCGTTGGGCGTGCCGGCAGGATCGCGGCGACTTCGGTCAGACGCTGCTCGAGTTTGAGACGTGCAGGATCGGTGGGATCGAACACGTCGCGGCGCGTGGCCATCGGCATCTCTCCGTGCGGACGATGCCCATCCCGGCGCGCCGGGAACCTTCGCTTCGCCACCGGTGCGCTGTCTGGCCGGATCGGGCCAGCGCTGCCCGCTACTCGTCACATACGGGGCGAGTTAAACAAACAGTGCGATGGACGACAATCTCGTCTCAGCCTTCGGATGCACCGACCCATCCAAAGGCCCGGCTGTGTCCAACGCACTGTAAGACAATCTCAGGCGGACTCAGCAGCGGAGAGGATCTGACTCTTGATGATGCTCACCATTCGTCGATCTCGAGTGACGAATCCCCCGCCTGTAGCGCGCTCCTCCAGCGCTTCTGTCTCGAGCAGAAACAATACGGCCGCGGGCTGCCCGCCATCCTTCGCGAACATGATTGCGGGGATCGACGTACTGCCGCGAAGCGAAAATGCCTCGTTCCCACTCAGGTACTCTTCAAGTCTACGTATATCTTCTCGATACCGGTTGAGCACGCCCTTCACGTCCCCATCCTCAAGTGGAGCCTCCTTCTGAATCCACCCCTCATGAGCGGCTCTCTAACTATCATACTTCAAGACAGCGCGCAAGAACCGTAGTAGCTCACCCTCAGCGGCTGTCGGATCATAAATAACTACGGTGGTCGGCATCCTTTTGGACGCCCTGACCCAAAGCAGTTTTGCAACCTCTGACCTGTCCTGGCCAATTTGGCCAGCCGTACACCTGACCGGGAACCCCAAGTCCGCGCCAAACCAGAGCCAGTAGCACATGAGATAAACTGAATCTCCTGCTTGCTCAGCCTCGGTCATTAGGTCGCGAATGCAGTCGTTGACGTCCTCGACTATCGGCAGTGTCCCAAGGACCTTCGCATCCAGTTCTCGTGCAAGCTCCTCGTTAGCCTCGAGCAATTTCCTCTGCTCGCCAATTTGCTCACTCTGACGTGCTGCGATGACCAGCATCACAACCAAAGCTGTCGCGCCGACCAAAACGCCGACTGCGCTCGCAACGAATCCCGCAAGACCCCAGTCCATTGCTCGCTCAATCCCTTTGCATGCGCAGTAGGAATAGCTGCATCCACGGAAGCTTGACCCTGATGAATGGTTCATACCGTAACCGCGCGGCTCGGGCGAGAGGGCCAAGCTTTATGTGGTCAGCGTCAGAGATGCACAAGTACACTTCAGCGCCCGGACCGTTCAGCCGGTCGGGGACGCCCCGCATGAATTCCTTGATTAGGGCCAGATCCTTGTCGTAAAAGGCCCGTTCGAGCAGGTCTCGCGGCTCTCCGTTGGTGAAGGGAAGGTCGGCGAAGACAAGGTCAAACAATTCGCCTCGTTCCAATGGCTCGAACAGGCTACCCTGCCGGAACTCCGTGCGACGCGCTACACCCAACGCCTTCGCGTTCCCAGCCGCATCGTTGACCGCGTGCTCGTTGATGTCTATTCCGACCACTCGGTCGGCTCCGGAAGAACCAACCGCGCTCGCGAAAATCCCCGCACCGCATCCGACGTCCAAGATGCGCTTGTTCGTAAACAGGGGTAGGCTCGATAGTGCGAAGCTTAGGTATCCAGATGGAGCAATGAACGGAGAGAAGACTTGTGGCGAGATCGACACCCGTCGCCCAAGATAGACGTGCTCCTCAGAGCCCGTGCGGTCTCGATGAGCCTGCACGATCTCACGAACTTTGTCAGCAGTGGCTGCTTTCATACTGGTCGCCCCTCATCAGCAACGAGTCGTGGGCCAAGAAACGCTCTGTTCAGATACATGAACGGAATGTCAACGATTGCGACGAAGTACTTTGTGCAGAACTGGCCGACCATTAGTGGCCACAGGGGGAGATCTGTGCCAGCGAATGCCAGAGTCACAAACACGACGGTATCAACCGTCAGAGATGGAATGCTGCTGAATACATTGCGTATCCACAGGTGCCGCCCCTTTGTGATGCGGCGGAGCGCAGCGAAGAGCCACGCATCGAGGTTCTCGCTGACCAAGAATGTGATCCAACTGGCAAACGTAATGCGAGGGACTACTCCTAGGAGTGAACTCCATGCTTGCTGGTTACCCCAGAATGGTGCTGGTTCCAGGCGCCCGCCGATGTATAGGAAAACCACCATCGCCACTTGCGTGACGAAAGTGACGAAGATCATTCGATGAACCTCGTGTCTGCCGAACTTCTCGTTTACGATGTCGGTGATAAGGAACGTCACCGCGAAGACGAGCACAGCAGCCGGTGCTGTGACCTTGAATACGACGAAGTCGTAGAGGGCGATCTTGGCCGCCATGATCTGGCTTAAGGCGGCGAACAGCACGTACAGGGCAACGAGGCCGTCCGATCGCTGCGTTTTGCGAGCATAGAGCGCCCCGGCTACCGTAAACGCCGATATCACAATGGCGGCTAGAATGACCAACATCGCACGCTCCGGTTCGGCTCGCCTTCGCTTGACCTGACCAGCGGGTAGTGGGAATCGCTCGCTGGTCTGAGCGCGACGAGTTGCGATTCATCGGCGTATTGTCTTCTCAGCCAGCTAGGAGGGCAAGTAGTGGGATGGGCTGTCATCGCTGCTTGAAATCCGGCCAAGCGTGCCGCGCGAGTTCCCGCAGCGGTTTCCTGGGAGGAAATCGTTCCGCGCCGAACTCGTGCGATCGAGAGGGTGCATCGGCCACGGGGCGCAAACGCCTCGGGTCGCTGATGCCCCGCCGCCTGTTAACTGCCTGGTCGGCTGTTAACGAGAGAAACGGAGAGCGCGGGGGCTATAAGGGCACCTGCGAAGGCGGACGGGCCCGCGAGCGGGCTTAGCACGCGCTCTCTGGCGGCCCCGAACCATCTACCCGTTGCCGTAAACCCTTGCAAATAGTCGCGATAAAACGAGCGACCCCGGGCGCTCTCTGACCCGCGGTTTCGCGTGAACTGGTCGGTCGCTCGTTTCGCGACCGTGAAGAAAGCTCCCCGAGTAGGACTCGAACCTACAACAATCCCGGCGCGCCGGGATTAACAGCCGGGGGGCCGGGCCGGTCGTCCGAGCAGGTGCTCTCGGATCCAGCGGGCGGATTTCATGGACTTGATCTGGCGCTCGCGGCGAACGGCCTCCGCGCGGGAGGCGCACGACTCGCTGTACACGAGCTGCCAGGGCCCCGGGTGTCGCTTGGTGTGCAGCGTCAAGCGGTCGGCGGGGTCGTTATGCTGCGCGAGACGCTGGGCCAAATCGGCCGTCTGCCCCACGTAGAGTTGCCCGCCGGGATTCTCAAGCACGTACACCGTGAAGGGCAAACTCCCCGAGTAGGACTCGAACCTACAACAACCCGGTTAACAGCCGGGTGCTCTACCGATTGAGCTATCGGGGACCAGGCACGCCACATCCGCGGCGGCACGCTATTCACCCATAACCTATAACAGACCGGGCCCCCAAGTCAACGCCGACGGCTGCGGGACTCAGGGGCTTCAGGGCCCCTCAGCCGCATGGCCCCCCCGGGGGCTGGCGGCTGACACAGCCGGGGCCGGCTGTGGCACATGCCGCGTTGACAAGGTGGGCCACGCAGCGTTAGGCTCGCTGAGCGTGGGGTTGATGGGACCATTTTGTGCAGATCACACGGCCGGTTCCGGCTCTGCCCACCCGCTGATGAAGGGCCGCCCTGCACACAGGAGTTCAAGGATGACAGCGCGAGAGAGTCGTGCGAACGCGTGGAACCGCCGCGCGTGCTGGGCGGCGACCGCTTTTCTGGCCGTCGTGATGGGTTGTCCGCCGGCACCGCCGGCGTCGCCCGGGGCCGGCACAGGTCAGGACTCAGATACGTTGCCGGACGCGTGCACGCCGCAGGAAACGGAGCCGAACCTGGTCGAGGTTCCGGACCCGCTCTCGGGCGACAACCCCACGTACAAGCTCATGCCGGCGGCGGTGCCGGCGCCGGGCGAATCGGTGCCCGACGCGCGCCTCGGGCTCGCCCAGACCCGCGTGACCGAGACCGCGGGTCTAAGACATGAGTATTCTCGTCATGACCCTTTCAACGCGGACCAGACGCTCCTCGTGCTCATGTACATCCCGGCGGGCGAATGGCGGGTCTATCGCACGCAGAGCCTGCCGTACGACGGGACCGGGAGGCTCGTCCGGACGCTGGACATGGAAGAGCCGCGCTGGGACCGCGCGGATCCCGATCTGATCTGGGGGCTGCAGGGCTTTCGGATCGTGACGCAGAACGTTCAGACCGGCGAGACGACGACCGTCAAGGATTTCACCGCAGACCCGACGGTCGGCCCGCTGATCGCCGCGCAGCCCGACCTGTATCGCATCACCACCAAGGACGAGGGGGAAGCCTCGACGGACCGGCGTTTCTGGGTTTTCATGATTCAGGGCGCGAACGAGGACTATCGGCCCAGATACATTGTCACCTGGGACCGGCAGACGGATCAGGTGCCCGGCCTCTACACGCTGCCGGCCGCGGAAGCGAACATCGATTGGGTGGGGATGTCGCCCAAAGGAACCTGGGTCCTGATTGGCGGGGATTTCGACAACGGCGGGAACCTGGCCGGGCTTACCTTGGCTGACCGGGAGCTCACTACTTTTCATCGCCTCGACTACACTACGGCGCACGCCGATGTCGGGCTGGACCGCGACGGCAACGAAGTGATCGTCATGCAGAACACGATCACCGATCGAGTCGACCTCATCCCGTTGGATCCCGCCACCCAACCGATCCTCGATGCCGGCACGGAATATGCTGGCACGAATCGCACACCGCTGGTACGCCTGTTCTACAATGCCGAGTCGCCGCTTGGGCTCAACAGCGGAGTGCACATCTCGTGCAACGTGCCCGGTTACTGCGTGATTTCGACCAACATCGCGCCCGATCTCCCGGAGCAAAACTGGCTGGACCGCTCGATTATCCTCGTCGAGCTGAACCGGCAAGAGCCGCGGGCGTTCTACCTGGCGAAGGTGTACGGCACGACTGGCGCCTACTGGGAGGAAACGCAAGCCAGCATCACCAACGACGGGGCCAAGGTCGTCTGGGCCACCAATTGGAATCAAGACGTGGGCCAGGAGAAGGTCTGGGTGACGGAGCTGGACATGCCGGCGGGGTGGAGCGACGCGCTGGGCGACTAGTGTCCTGACTTACAGGTTCATGTCATCGGTCGGGGACCGGCAAAGCTCCCCTGTGCCGTTTTTCCCTGCAAAGCTGGAGCTTTGCACTCCTTGCGCCGTGCCGTTTTTCCCTGCAAAGCTGGAGCTTTGCACGCCGATCAGGCCGCCGGGCTGGTCTTAGCCTCGGCCTCTGGCACTACGGGCTCGAAGCGCTCGCCATTGCCGCGGTGCTTGCCGCTGATCGCGTACTCGGTGGCCCGCACTTCCCGCAACACGGTGACCTTGATCTCGCCCGGGAAAGTGGCGACGTCTTCCTCGATCTTGCGGGCCACGTCGCGGGCGAGCTTCACGGACGAACGGTCATCCACATGCTCGGCGTCAACAATCACGCGCACCTCGCGCCCGGCTTCGATCGCATAGGCCTGCCGCACGCCGGCGAATGAAGTCGCAATCGCCTCCAGCTCCTGCAGTCGCTTGATGTAGCGTTCGATCGACTCGCGGCGGCTGCCGGGTCGGGCGGCACTGATCGCATCCGCGGCCGCCACGAGCGGGGTATACGGGTGTGTGGCGGCTACGTCGCCGTGATGGCCGAGCATGGCGTTGAGCACGGCGGGCGACTCGTTGAAACGCCGGGCGAACTCGTAGCCGACCTTGGTATGGCTGCCCTCGGCCTCATGGTCGAGGGCTTTGCCGAGGTCGTGAAGCAGGCCGCAACGGCGGGCGAGGGCGCCGTCCAGGTGGAGTTCGTCGGCCATCAGGCCGCTGAGGAAGGCGACCTCGATGCTGTGCTTCAGGACGTTCTGGCCGTAGCTGGTGCGGAACTGCAGACGGCCCAGCACGTCGAGGATCTTCTTGTTCACGCCGCTGACGTTGGCCGTGGTGGCCGCGTCCCGCCCGGCGACGACAATCCGCTCCTCGACCTCCTTCGTGACCTGCGCAACGACTTCCTCGATCCGCGTGGGGTGGATGCGCCCGTCGCGGATGAGCTGGTCGAGAGACAGGCGGGCGATCTCGCGGCGTACCGGGTTGAAACAGGAGACCTGGACAATGCCGGGGGTGTCATCGACGACGACGGTCACGCCGGTGGATTTCTCGAAGGCGCGGATGTTGCGGCCCTCACGTCCGATAATGCGGCCTTTCATTTCGTCGGACGGGACATCCACGGTGTCGACAACGCTCTCGCAGGTGTGCTCGGCCGCGTAGCGCTGAATGGCGGAGACGACGATGTAGCGAGCCTTCTCGCGGGCGTTGTCCTCGGCGTTGGAGATTATGCGCTCGACAAGCTGGCCGGCCTCCTTCTCCACTTCGCGCTCGATCTGCTTGAGGCACAGCGCGCGCGCCTGGTCGGGGCTCAAGCGGGCGATCCGCAGCAGCTCGGCGCGCTGTTGGGCCAGGAGACTGTCGACCTGGGCCGATTTCTCCGCGACCGTCTTGGCCTGCTCGGCCAACTTGGCCTGGTCACCTTCGAGCTTGCGTTCCTTGGTCGCGAGGACGTCCTCTTTCTTGCCCAGGCTGTCCTCCCGCTTGTCCAGCCGCCGTTCCGCGGCGCGCAGCTCGTTGCGCGTCTCGGCCGTCTCCTGCTCGAAGCGCTCGATGGCCTCGATCACTTTCTTCTGGGCGTCGACCTCGGCCGCTTTGAGGATTGCAGCCCCGCGCTCCTGGGCGTCCGCGATCAGGCGGTTGGCCTGGGCCTCGCGGGCGGCGCGCTCTTTCCGGTCGAGGAAATGGACGAACGCGAAGACGAAGAACCCGCCGACGACGGCACAGGCCAGCATGGTCGGGACGAACAACCACTCGCTGGCAGCGAGCAAGGGTAGCTGCAAGAACATGATTTGATCCGCCTTTTGATCATTCTCAAAGGCGGGGCGTTAACGGTGCGCCCCACGAACTCGGGCGCGATGGCAGGCACTTTGTCCGCAAGACCTAAAACGCTCGCTACGCGTCCTGCAACAGGTCCCCGGATCGAGTAGCATTAGAACCGCACATGTCGGACAGGCCGCGGGCAGACACGGGATAAGACTGAATGAGTAGTATGATAATCGGTCCTGCTCGGCGATTGTCCGCGTGGTTGCACCGCGCTCCACGGCGCTGGTGCGTATCGCTCTGCACTCCGCAATCAAGCCTCCGCGGCTCAGCCAGGCCGGGCCGTCCAGCCTGGACGAGGCGCGTAACCATCGTCACCCTAATCACCTAAAATCCTGCGCAGCATTATATCGTCGCCTTCCGTGCTTGCAACGTCGCTGGGCGGATACTAGCATCTTATTGCGACTACGGCCCGCCTTACGGTGTGGCCGAGGCGGTGCCCAGGATGAACGACGGAACTGGCCGAGCGATACCCGTTTTGAGCCCCCCGCAGACGGTTTATTGGGTGATTGCCGTGCTGCTGGCGGTGATCGCCACCGGGCTGTGGATGCGTCCCGGGGGCCCGCTGATGCCCGCGGCGCTAGCGCAAAACCCGCCGGGGCTGGCTGGAGCCCGCGGGATTTTCGCGTTCACCGGGCCGCTGGAACGGGACCAGTACGGGCTGTTCATGCTGGACGTGGACCAGGGCACGATCTGGTGCTATGCCTTCGACAATGTCGCCGGCACCAGCAAGCTCCGGCTAGTTGCAGCTCGAACCTGGGTTTATGATCGTTATCTGCAGGATTTCAACTGCGCGGCCCCGGACTTCCGGGCGGTCCAGCGACTGGTGAGCCAGCAGCGGGCGCAAGGCGGCACTGCGGCGCCGGCGGCGGGTCGTCCGGAGGAAGAGGCCGCGCGGCCGACCGAAGATAGCGCGACCTTGAGGGAGTAGGCCGTC
>Ga0315285_10000090_pt1 | contig 88342 bp, 78 predicted proteins | sample YL17G09_36_MG_FD_203698 | JGI IMG/M metagenome (GOLD analysis project Ga0315285, IMG submission 203698) | Sediment microbial communities from Yellowstone Lake, YNP, Wyoming, USA - YL17G09_36 | ecosystem: Environmental > Aquatic > Freshwater > Lake > Sediment | place: USA: Wyoming | collected... | reverse complement strand
GACATGTCCATAAAAACTTCTTCCAGCAGGCAACGTCGGACTTCGACGCAGTGCTCAGACCCAGAAGCGCCCCTTAGCCTTGGCTCTTGCCAAAAGCCTGGTTTTTCGCTACAAGATTCATTGCCGCCCTATCGACCAAACTGCGGCGTTGACCTCTCGTTCTACGTGGTCTCACGGACACGGCGTATTCTTGACACTAATTGCTCCGTTTCCGACGCCTGTGCTCATCCCTTCCGGGGATGCCAGGGCTCTCCGCGAGGGGATCGTGTTCCTGTTAGCACACCCGAACGAGGCGCGCGCCATGGGCGAGCAAGCCCAGCGCGCGGCCACGCCTCTAACCACCGAGCGGTGCAACGTCACGATTTGGGAACATGCACTCCGACTGGCGGGGGAGATACGCCCTGCTACCATACCTCTAGTAACGGAACCCGCAGGGCCTGGCAAGGGTGGCGCTTTCGATCCAAGGGTCGAGCCTTGATGAGTTCAACAAAACAACCCCCCACCCTCGGCGGGGTGGGCACTCCGAAGAAGACGGATTCGCTGGATGACGCCAAGGCGGCAATTCCGCGCAATGTTCTGTTCAATTGGCTCAACTACGGCACCTTAATTCTGATTACCTTCCTTATCACACCTCTGGTTGTCCACGGGTTGGGGAACGCCGCTTACGGGGTCTGGGGATTAATCGGGCAGTTGCTCGGCTATTCGTTTCTGTTGGACTTCGGGGTGCGCATCGCCGTCACGCGCTTTGTTGCCCGTCACTTGGCGCTCGCTCAGGCACGGGAGATCAACAAGGTTCTTACCACCGCCCTGGTCTTCACTTGCTTGTCTGCAGCCCTGGCGCTCGTGGGCGGCCTGGTTGGGGCCTATCTATTGCCTCGACTTTTCGCGATACCATCGGAATTGCTTTTTCAGGCACGATTGAGCTGCATGGTTGTGGCAGCAGGGATCGCGATCACGTTTCCCGGGTCCGTTTTTCATGGCTGCGTCACGGCAACCTCGCGTTACGACCTACTGAGTATTCGAAACATATCGACCAACGTGACGCGGGCACTTCTGCTCTGGTTCTTCCTGCGGCGGGGTTACGGGCTGCTGGCGGTAGCCATGATCTCCACGGGATCGCTTTACTTGGGGTATGGCCTGGATTTCCTGCTGGCCCGTCGGCTGCTTCCCTATGTTCGCCTTCGTCGCGAGTTCTTCGACGTTTCTACTCTGCGGTCTCTCGTCACCTTCAGCGTTTATGTTTTCGTCCTCTCGGTTTCGGCGCGCTTGATCTTCATGACCGACAACGTGGTGGTGGGGTTTGTCCTGGGCCCGGTGGCGGTGACGTTCTACACCGTGGGCCAGCAGGTTGCGGATATGTTGAGGGATAGCCTCAGCAACATTACCGCACTCTATGCCCCCCTCGCCTCTCAAATGGACGCGCTCAAGCAGAAAGACTCCCTGCGGCGGTTGTTCCTGGGCGGCGCGCGCATGGGGCTTCTTTACGTTCTGGCGGGCGTTGTGGGTCTGACGGTTTTGGGACCACGCTTTCTGGGTTTCTGGTTGGGAGAATCCTTCGTGGATCGTTCGGGACCCATCCTGATCCTGCTGGCGACGGAAACAGCATTCTTTGCCCTGGCCTTGACCTGTGGCCAAGTGCTTTATGGAATGAATCGCCATAAGGTGAATGCCTGGCTCTCCTTGGGCAACGCCACGGCGAATTTTGTGTTGAGTACCATCCTGATCCGGTGGTGGGGGGCAGTCGGTGTTGCCTGGGGCACGTTGATCCCGGCCTTTATCGTAGAAGCAGTGGTCCTGCCCATCTACACGGCCTCGATATTGCGGATTTCACCAGGACGCTTCTACAGGTCGGTGGTCCTGCGACCGCTCATCGCTGCCGCCCCCTATGGCCTGTGGCTATGGTTCTGCCGCAGGCAGGGGTTGGTGCACGGATATGGATCCCTTGCCCTCATCATCGGGAGCGGTCTGGCCCTGTATGCCTTGGTGGCGTGGAAGTTCAGTCTGGATAGCGAGGATCGCGCCTTTGCCCGGAAAGCACTGGGCCGCCTGAAGTCCATGGCGCTGGCGATGGGGCCGGCTTGGGGAGCAACGCGAGGAGAATAGTCAATGATGCAATCGGCGGATGCCGGTCGGGATGCTTAACCTGGAGCTGCGGATACTGCAAGCCTTGACTGGCCTGCTGCCCGCTTAGGCTCTTCTGTTTCGAGCCTTGAGCCGTTCGTCTCGCACGATCCTGCCATCCCAACTACAGGCCCTTCGGATAGTGTCCTGTTAGCAGGAATCTCAGGCAGTTTCTAAGCCAAACGACTTCTCGGAACTCGATCGCGACTTGCAGGATCCAGGCGAAGACTATCACTTCCCCAACAACCCGTAGCCAAGGCTTTCCCACGAAGACTCGTTCAAGCTGAGCAGCGAGCCGTGATTCCAGCAGGTATCGCGCAGTCGCGTAGCCGGCCACCCCGAGGATAATCCCCCCGAAGACATCGCTTGGGTAATGCCCACCGACGTAGATACGCGGCAAGCCCACCAGAACCACCACCCCTGCCCACAGAAACCAGCCTGCGGCTCTGTGCAAGGAATACATGCCGGCTGCCAGCGAGGCGTAAAGGGTAACAGACTGGCTGGGGAAGGAACTGCCCTCTGGGTTCGTGTAGATATACCTTGGGTAGAGACTGGAAACGCTGGGGTGATGAATGGGAGGCGGCCAGACGACAAGTGCCTGCGCCACAAACATCAACAGAATGGCGATCAACGACCCCAGCAGAATCGTCAGCATCCGGCGGCGCGTGGCTTCGTTTCCCGCTTGGCCTCCCCGCAGCCATAGAACAAAAAGCGCCGCAGCGTACCAGAACCCGCCCAGCACGTTGTGGTAGATGGCACTTTGGACAGCGAGATCAAACAGCGGGTGCCGGCCCAGGAAATCAGCCAGTTGCGCCGTGAACCACAAGTCAAAGTGGGTGGGGGCTAGCAACATTTCAGGGACTTCAGTGGAGCGGGTGGAGTCCTGCCGCCTATGGTTCTGGTCCCGTGCGTATCGGCGACGACCGAATCCTCCTTGCTGAATGCTGGCCGCTGACTGCTGATGAATGATCACTACTTCGTGCAATTCTCAGTAGGTGACGGTCTTAACTACCTCGCAGGGCGTGCTATGGGCAGCTCGGAAGGACATTGATCGTTCCCGCCCCAGACCAATTCCCCGCGTTGAAGATATTCACCGTCGTGCTGGCCGCCGCCGTGGAGTCGGTATCCAAGCCAGAAGCGCCGGTGATACCGCAGAACGTGGCGCTGGTGGGAACTGGGCCGCCCGGAGGCGCTTGACCCGGAGTTCGTATGTCACCTAATTTCCCGTGCGTACCGGTCACGGTACAGTTCTTCACCGTCCAACCGTTGCCATCCCGAAGGAAGAACCCCACTCCACCGGTATCCAACGTAATTGTCTCGTTGTAGATGACGGCTTGCGCGTCGCCGACGTACTCCGTTCCATTCGATGGGTCGCCGAAATGATAGCAGCCATACCCCATCGTGGCCGCGCAGTTCAGCACTTGATTGTCATGCGCCTGTAGGTTGTTGACCTGCCGAAAGCGGAAACAGCGCCCGTTGTTGGCCGTGCAGAGGTTGTTGTACACCTGCCAGCCCTGTGTGCCGGTGGAACCGCTGTCTGGGCCGCTGACGGCGATGGCGCGGGGAACGCCCTGGGAAACCGTATTCGTAGTAATCGTCACTTTGTTGTTATGAATCAGCCCGTTCACATACCCAGCTTCGGGAATAACCTCAATCAGGTTACACGCCTTGGTATCCGCGTTGCATGTCAAATCGTTGTTGAGGATGTCTATTTTCTTGCCTGTTCCTATACGTAAGCAGCCGGAACGACTGGCATTCGGGGCCGTTCCCACGTAGCACGTTATGTGGTCAACCTCTAAGGCCAGATTCGTGCCGTCCAGACCTGTCCAGGAAGCCCAGACGGCCGCCATTCCAATCGTTCCAGGGTCAACCGAATTATGCGGTGTAAGGTGATGCAAGCGGGTCTTCGCGGTGTAGTTGCTGTCCGAGCTGAGATGAATGCAATAATCCCCGGCTATGCTGCAATTTACACTGCCGTTGAAAATCGTCAAACCGTTGAGATTTATCGTACCCCAGATTCTCCCGGTCAGTGTGTGCCTACGCAGGTCTAGCGTCTGGTGCCCACCGTATGCCAAGGTCAGACAAGTGACTGTGGGATCCGATCCCAAATCGGCAGTTATGTAGTACGCTGTACCCGCCGCCAGAGTGCCGCAGGCGGTAAGTTCCGTGCCTCCAGGAGGCGCTCCACCTTCATAGGGGTCGCCCACGTTGCCGCAATCGCTGTTGTCGGTGCCGGGTCCGCAACCCACCACACCGTAAAGCGGCAAGGCCGACAGGAGCAGGAAGCCGAGAATGAAGAATAGGCGTCTCATTAGGGCACGATCCTCCCCGTCCCACCGCCGCCACCGCCATACGTTCCGGTGAGCGAACCGTAGGTCACGCCGGTCTTCACGTTCGCCGCGCCGGGATCGGTGGGCATCTCTATGGCATGGCTGTCGATAGTGCCGAGAACGTAGCTGGAATCTTTCGGAAGAAGAATATAGTTCGTAGCTGCTGGGGTGTAGTAAAACGTCCCCCCGCCCAGACCGACGGCTGGCCCCTTTTTGCCGTAGATGAGATTCCCGGTCACTGTCAAAGTCCCAGCGGTAGCATAACAACCTGTGACGTAGGCAGCATCCGCGCCCGTGCAGTTACCGTTTACGGCCACTGCTGCCGAACCGTTCAGATACAATCCATGGGCGCTCCCTCCGCTGCCTGCAACACTATTACCGTTTATCGTCACGGGGCCGTTGCCGGTAATGTAGTACCCCGCAGCCGCAGAAGCCGACCCACCAGTTATGGTTCCAGAAACTACGACGGTGCAGGAGGTGTGGCTATCCTCAACGCCGCGCTTGGAGGCGGTGCCGCCGCTGGTTATGCTTCCACTGATGGTTCCACAGCCGGTGCTGCCAGTCAGGGCCACGGCACTTGTGCTGCCAGCTAAAATGTTCGCGTGTAGCGTGGTCATTGTTCCGAGGTTGGCAGTCGCTAGAGTGAATCCTCCGCCAGTGCTCGCATTGGTCTGTAGCGTCACTTGCACGCTTGTTCCACCAGCATCGACGTTGATGGCGAGGTCCGTGCAACCGTTGGCGTCGAGCACGTCTCCATTGGCTCGGTTCGCCCACACGAGTGCCGTGCCGCTTCCGGTGCAGGTGCCCGTAGAGGTCGGAAGCCACAGACTGGCCGTGTCGATATTCACGGTGCTGGATGTAGCGTAATAGGTTGTGGCACGGGCCTGACCCGCCACCAGAAGGCAGATAAACAGGAAGATTGCTTTTCTCATTATGGTGTCCACCTCGTCTTGAACCGCAGGGCGACAAGCCGGGCATCCCCGGCCATCGTGTCGTTCGTCCCATCGTCAGCATCTCGCCAGAAGTGAAAGAACATGCGTTCGTTGGCCGCGCAGCCAGTCACGTCCACACCGGTCATGGAGGCGATGTTCCGTTGGTTAGTCGTGCCCTTAGCTGCATCCTTCACCGTACTGGCAGTGTTCCACGCAGGGTCAAAGGCTTCGGCATCGGCCACACAGGAGGTCTGGATGGCCCAGACCGTGTAGCCCGTGGTCGCTGCCGCCTGCCACTCCACATCAACGTCCACACCACCTGTGGCGGTCCAGTCGTCGGACAACCAGATTGAGGCCTCCACCAGTTCGTCGGTATCGGCATCAAAATCCAGCACCGCCCTTCGCAAGGTGTTGGTGCCAGTGATGCACGCCGCTGATGGCACCGCGGTAGCGGCGAGATCGAATGGGAATGACGCTGTGGTGTCCTGGCAGACTCCCTCAAAACTATGAAAAACCCGCATCTTCCCGTTTGTGGTGGCGATGACATACCGAACGGCCGTGTCATTGAAAAACCAGAAGGTATCGGGACTTCCCGCCAGAATCCCAAAATCGCCCGCCACTGGAGCACCGGGGAGAGCTGCCGGGGTGATGTTCCCAAGGCCGGTGCCTCCGATAATGAGTCCGGTTGCGGGGTCATAGGTCAATCCCGCATCACTCGCTATCGCCTGGGCCGCCGTGAAGTAAGCCACCTCATTGGCGACCCCCGTGCCGGTGACCGTCCCCGCGCCTACGCAGTTTGCCCCGCCCGCCGTCAGGCAGGTGAGGTAGCCGGTGATGGAACTTACATAAAGCCGATCATAGCCCACCGCCGGATTAGCCGGGGTCGCGATTTCCGGTATATCTTGGTAGCCCGTGCCCGTCCCGTTAGCGAAGGCCCCGCTGATTCCCCCTGAGGGCGAGGAATTGATCACGATGGCCGCCGTGCCGCTGGTGTAGGCCGAGGCCCGCACCCGCAAATCCGTCAAGCTGCCAACGTTGAAGGTCCACAGCCCCGCCGCTGTCGCCAAGGTGACCCCGCCACCCGCAGGTTGGGGGCTGCCCGTGGCCGCCACCCAGGTCACCCCGTTATTGCCCGACTGCTCGAACTGCAGCGTCGCCACGAAGGTGCCAGAGACGGCAATCGAGGCGCTGGCCGGGAGTAGGTAGGAGCTCGTCGGAAAATGCAGCGTGATACAGGCATTCGTGGTATAGCAAGTAGCGCCCGCTGCTGTGATGGAGCCGGCGGAACTAGATTGACCTCGGGCTAATCTGCCCGCGAACGCCATCAGTGCCAACATCATCAGGAACATCAGAAGGCGTCGTTTCATTGTGGCATCCCTCCCTCCGCCGCAGGCGTTGGCATCGCGGGCATCGTTGGCGCTGACGCTGGCATCGGCATTGCTGTCGGCGCAGGGGGCATCGGCACCGCCGCCGCGCCTGTAGGTGCTCCCGTCCCATCGCCTCCCACGGGCTTGTCCTCGTTGAGCAGCGTCAACCTTTGCTGAACGTCGGCAATCATCGCCTTAAGCATGGCGAGTCCCGCCTCACCTTGAATCTTGGCTTCGGCCATCATCAGTTGCGCTTGGACCTGCAGCGCCCCGATCCGCTCCCGCGACTCTAATTCCAGCTTCTTGGTGCGCACGACTTCGCTGATCTGATTGAGTTCCCCCACAAGGGCTTCATGCTGCTGCATCATCACCTGAAGCTGCTGTCGCAGCGTCTGGGCTACTGCTGCTGGATCCTGGTCGTCTGGAGGCTCCTGCAGATTCGGCGGAAGTGACTTCTTCAGTCGGTCGGCGATTTCCTGGGCGTAGGGCCAGTCCATCTGCCGCACCAACAAGTCCCCCACCAAGCCCATGATAGTTGGGTAGGCCTGCACCAGCCCCATCATGGAAGCCACAGCCTCCTGGCGCTTGGACTGATAGGACAGCCCCGTGCTCACGGTCACGTCGTAGATGCCCGTGCCCACATCGTAAATCTTCTGGATGGTCTTATCCTGCAGCATGCCTAGAGCGGTCTGGGCATCGGCCACTCCGCTCGTCTTGGAGTTGTACACTCCCACACGCTTCACTGATTGGTCCGGATTGATGATCCGCTGCACTCGGGGCGCGTCGTAGATGCGCGGGATCAAGTCGATCAGAAGGCGTCCCGTGGCCCGAATCGCCCGCGCCAGGTTGTCTGCGAAATTCATAGTGGCGATGCTGCCCTGCTGCTGGCGGGCAAGGATGGCCTTACCTGACTGCTCAGGGCCGCGCTGCCCAAGCGAGGCATCGTAAAGTCCCATAGTGGCCTTCAAGTCGTTGTCGGCCTGTCGGGTCATCAAGGCAATGGCTTGAACGGGAGGCTCAAATACTTGGCGCTGCGGCGGGGGTACGGCTTGCCCGCCCAGGGCCATGGGCTTGTACTCTAAATACGCTAGGTTGCGAACATTCGCCTGCTTCCATATTCCCTCGTGACCCTCGAACTGGCCTTCCGCTCCGACGTAAGGGGCCTTAGGAGCAAGAGCGATGACTTCCGTCGCCGCCGATATCCAATAGTTGTACATCCGCTGGGGGTCCTTAGCATTGCGGACCAAGCCTGCCAGATACCGCTTGCCGTTGACATCTAGGTCGTCGCCCAACACCGGGATGATGCCAATCCAAGTCCCAGGCCATTCACGTTCTTCCAAAATCTCTAGAGCATTGATCTTTGACCACATAACGCGCCGGTCGAGCACGTCCCGAGAGGCAACAACGGGGGGCTTCTGCACCTGGATTTGATCGTATTCGGTCCGGTCCAGGACATCGCCACCCTCGAGGCGGACCAATTCACGTTTGGTCTCCTCTACATGCCAGTACTCGGCGATGCGGATCGTCTCCTTCGACGCCCAACCGGGAGCTTGATTCCCTATGCTGGAGAATTCCACTAGGGAAGCGAGAGTAGAATCCGGATGCTGAACCTTATACTCCTCGGCGGTGAGGTCTTCGATGATGAAGGCGAATCGAGCGTCGGAATAGTCGGATTCAGCACAAGTGGGATCAAAGTAGACGGTAAAAGGATTCTTGATGCGTTTGAGTAAGATCTCTTGGTCAAAACTCTTACCATCAAGATACTCAGTGATGAGGCGCCAGTACCCGAAGCCTCCAATAACGCAAGGCTCAAATCCCCCGTCGTAGACGATATCGGCATTACTCCGATATTCGATATGCCGGATCATCCCCTGAAGGATTTCCGCCACCTCAATGCTGGCCCCCTCACCCACGGGATTGACTTGAATAGCGGGGCGCTGTTGGCGTTGTTCATTTGTGACTTGCCGGACAAATTGTGGTATCCGGTTCATGGTCAAACAAGGTCGCCCATCCGTCACGCGCTGGGTCTGGATATCATTGGGCCACTGCTCACCGGTGCGGAATTTCAGATCATCCAAGGCCTCAGCGCGATTAGTGAACTCAGCTTCCTCGCAAAGCTTGAACCGCTCGCGGGCCAAGGTGAGGAATTTACGGACGCGCTCCAAATCAGCCCGTTTAGCCTCTTCTGGAACTTGGGCCGATCTAATCCCCGGGTCTGGAGGTATCGGGAGTAGGAGCTTCGTGTTTGAGATTACCCCGCCCATCTATTCGTTCCTCTTTTCCACCACCAAGATGTCGCCCTCTTGGATCATCACCAGATCATCCCGCTCGAAGTCCACAAACCGCCCAAATCGCACAACGTCACCTGGCTTGATATCCACCGAGATGCGCCCGCCGTGGGAATCCCGCTTGCCCGGCCCCACGGCGACCACCCGGCCCCGGCCTCCGTCCCGTGGGGCGATGTCCGGGGCGACGATCACGCTATCGTGCATCGTATCCAGGCGACGGACCAGGATGCGGTCATTCAACGGTCGAAGGTTCATTCAGCCCCCTTGCCTAACTCAGAGTGATACCGGCGGTCCCGATGGTATACCACGCGCCGCCGTAGGCCACCAGCATGAGCAGCGACGCCACCGTACCATTGAAAGTGGCGATGTGCGTGCTCCCGTTAAAGCAATTTGTCGGCCCGGTGACGGTGTGCGCGTGGCCGCCGCCATCCGCCACCATCAGGATGCTACCATCCTCGCCACCGACGCTGGCATCGCCCGCCTTCGGGGCTGTGAGGGTCATGGCGTCCACGCCCGCCGTCAACACCAGGACCAGCCCGGCGTGCTCCAGGACATCGGCGGCCCCGGTCAACACCCGGTTCAAGAAGAGCGTGGCCCTATTTAGGGCATTCCGCACGTCGGCGTCGAACGCCCCTTCCTTAGTCAACTTGTACGGTACTGGCATGTTCGTCCCCCTTCAAGATTTATGCGCCCGCCGCAATGAGCTCAGCGGTACGGTCTTACCCCCGCGCTTATAGGGGATGCGATGCCCCTCCTTGCGCAGATAGGATAGCTGGATCGCCCGGGCCTGGTGCGGATTGGTGACGATTGCGCCACCTTTGCCGGAATGAAGCTTACCGGCGTGAAACTTCTTCATAACCTCAGATGCGGGCATAGTTACTTCTCCTTCCCCTCGGCCTCGGCGCCTTCCACCAGTTTCTTCCCGATGTAGGCGAGTGCAGAACCTATCTCCTCGAAGACGTAGGAGGGGGAGGATGGATACACGGTATTTGGCCCCCGCTTCTTCGGCTCGTATGAACAAGTCACGGTGAAGCCATTCTCAGCCATCCGGATGCTGATGGACTCAAGCTCTCCCCGATTCTCCTTGTCTGACGTCGCTTCCTTCACCGCAGGCTCGGATGCGGCAGTGCTACCCGCCTTCGCCTCGACATACTCGCCCTTAGCCATGATCATCCCCCTACTGGCCTATTGCATCCAGCTCTGGTCGCGCTGCCCCGGGTAAACCAATTGCGTCTTCCGTATTACCTGTTTAGACATAATCTTTACCGAGAAAGTCATAGCCAACATGTCAGCGCAGTCCGGCGAGGCCAACCCGCGCTTCTTCATGTCCTCTTTCTTCTCTAACTGGATTTGCTGCTTGCTAGAGAAGCCATACTGCGGCCCGGTGAGGTCAGACTCCAACTCAGGATCGTCTGGTATCTCAGCTCCCGCCGCCAGCCAGTCGCGCATCAACCCCCAACACTCAGCTCTGCGATTAAAATAAGCATTACAGTCAGCAGCTCGCTCGCCCCCGTGAAACTCAAACAGCTTATGGCCGTAGCCGCGATACTGTAGCTGGTCTACGACACCCGCGCCCAGCCCGTCGCCGTCCACCACAGTGGCGTCAGGCGCCTCAGATTGGATAAAAGCAATAAGACGCTCTGCCGTCTGCACTGTGCTGAGGCCCCGATGCTTAGCTAGAATTACGGACTTGCGCCCCTGCCGAAGGCCGATGACGGTCTGGGCGTCGCCATAGCGCGCCACGTCACAAGCCAGGATTTTGGGCAGGCTAGTGAACCCCTCGGCGCGGTAGCGCCTAGCCATCGCTACAGTATCAGATGGTATCAACTGGGTGCTGCCTGCCCGGGGAAACTCTCCCCGCACGCGAATACGCACAAAGTCAGAATCCTCACCATAGTCTTCAATCCACTTAGCAATTTGCTCTTTGTTAGTCCCCTCAACCGTGCGGGAGTCAATTTGCATGGTCTTCCAACGATGCCGCTGGCTACCAAAACACTCGCGGAAGCGCCCGGTGTTTTGCGTGGGGTTGCCGAAGGCCAGCCAGATGATCTCCGTCTCCTCATCAGTCAAAGCTCCCTCAGAAACCTCCCAAATTTTATCAACGATGCCCGAAGCCTCGTCATAAACGACGATGATGCGTTTGCCTTGATTGTGAAGCCCCGAGAATGCCTCAGAGTTCTCTTCACTCCAGGTCAAAGCATCAGCCCGCCAAGTACGCTCGTGCCCCTTCTCCCTGGAAATGACGGACGTAGCCCCCAACTCCCACCAATGAGAATTGATCGAAAGCCTTGACCATTTGTGCAACTCAGGCCAAGTTTTTGTGGCAAGCTGCCGTCCTGTCGCAGCGGTAATCACAACTTTGCAATCGTCACAGGTAGACATGCCCCAGTTAGTAACCATGGAGATGAGAGCTGATTTGCCAATTCCATGTCCTGAGGCGACGGCGATGCGGCAGGGTTGAAAGTGGGTTTTGCGACTTCTTAAATGCTCTCCAATAATTCTCAAAATTTTTTCCTGCCAGAGGCGAGGGCCGTCCGAATCTTGAAGAGCTTCTTTACGCCAATCATAGGCATACTTGACGAAGCCAAGAGGATCAAGTGTATATTGAAGTAAATCACCGCCCAACTCCTGCTCCCAGTCCTGGACCAGGGGCGATGGCAAGGGCGGGGGGGTGTTGCTCGCGTAAGGCGTGGGGGGGCGGTGCGATGTCAAATCTTCCTCCAAGGGCAGGCAATGAACGAACGATGATTTGAATCACCTCTCATTATTATAAGGGCGTTGCCCATGTCATCCCTCAGACATAGCCCGAACGTCAACTGTCTTCCCTTCCATTAACGCTTTCCTTGCCCGTTGGATGCGACTGGCGAGAGAGACTTCGATACCGATCTCAACTGTCTGCCTCGACCTGCCTTCCGTCCGGTCCGCTATCTCGCTGGCGGCTTGGACCTTCAGCCGGCTACGCTCCATCGCCACCGCTATCATATCTTGGGCAATATCTTCGGCGTAACTATGTCCTGTTTCAGGATTAACCGCGGCGAGTAAGTTCCGGTAAGCCTTGCTCAGTAATTTCAATTTCGGCCGGCCGCCTGGGTTGCGACATTCGCCAGGGCGGAAGAGGCTTGGATTGTAATGAGAGGGATGTCCTTTGGGGCCGATGACATCAAAATCGACCACCACAACGTCATCTCTTATTCCAATTCCCGGTTCAATCTCAATCAGCTGCGACGTTGCCTGATTTAGGCTTGAATCCCCGTTGTGAGGAGAGGTGTTGTTTGACACAAGGACATCACTATATAGTGGACTGATGCCAAAGTAAACATTCTACAACCAATCAATATCTATACGCTATACGCCTTGCCTACCAATCTTACTTATATATGCACAATTTGAGTATGTTACTTCACGCCCATAGCCAATTTGATTGTAATCAAAAGGCCTATACCATAGATTAACATACTCACTTTGTGCATATATATAATAGGTTGTCTCAGGAAAAGTCGAAAAGGTGACGTACTAGTCGCAGCGCAAGAAGCAACATACTCAACTAATCACTTTGTAAGTTTATACATGGCAACCTTACTAACGTTGCCATATATAAACTAGGAGATATAAAACGGGTCGCAATCATGTCAAGTTGAGTATGTTGCTTCTTATTCACTTAATTAAATTGACAGGCTGGGTGGTAAGATTGTCGTTAGGCGGCCTTAGGCTGCTCGTAGGCGCATTGGCAGGCGGTCAGACATATAATGACAAGCGAAAAGCGGTCGTTTGTTATCAACAACTTAGCGGGGCGTTTGACTAAATTCTCTTGTGATGACATAATCTCTCTTCGCCAGGCAATTCTCATGCCAAATCCTTGACAATTTCGGGACTAAACTATATTTTTTCATTACCCTTGACAAACTGTCTTCTACGATATATAGTCTGATTGCCTTGGGACATAATCTTTGCCAGGTTGACATTTCATGCCTATGCCGATGACAAATTATGGCTATCATTTATTGATAACAAACGACTTGCAAATTGTGGTTTGGCCTCTTAATTGGGACAGACTGATAACAAAGGACTTATAAGTTTGGCTGGTGACTTGCTACATAGTCTTGTGAAAGAGGGAATTAAATAGGCCTACGGGCCAGAAAGGAAACTCACGCCAATGTCCAAGCCAAAAGAGAAAATCAAGAAGATTGCGCAGCCGGCCAACGGCGAGGCTGTCAGCCTGCTGAAGACTAAGCACGTCGCAGCGCTGGTCGGCATCACGACCCGCGAGTTGCGCAAATGGCTCCGCACTGACGATGGCGGCTTCCCTGACCACATCTACACCCGCTACGGCTTTCCGGCCGACAGCCCTGTCATCGCGGCAGCCCAGGCTCACTTCGCTGCCCCGGCCGCTTCCTAGACAGCGGCAAGGCTTCGACGCCTCGTCGAGGCCTTGACGATGTAAAGGAGGCTTGATATGATGACGCGGAGACAGATTCACACTCAGAGAGTCTCAGCAAGAAAGTACGCTGAGTGTCAGAGAGCACATGTCAAGATGCTTAATGACAAACTACGATCAATGTATGGCATCACGCAAGCGAAGGCAACGTTGACGCAGATCGATCGAGCAATCAGCGAGATTGTTGCGAACGAAGCTGATGCTAAGAGTGGGAGATGATGTATGCTTTGCACGAACTGCAACATGACACGGAGACAGATTCACACTATTCTCAGGCACGCTATTCGCTACCTGCGCTTCCACAAGGCTCTGGCCGAGGAGACGCGGGCCATAGCGAGACTGATCATCGCCTACGGCAAAATCTAGGCCAGTCGGCGGCGGCTTGCCCCTGCCGCCCGCCTCCCCAGGGGTGGGGCGGACGGGAGGCACTTTAAGGGACGCTGGCGGAGTGAGGCGACACAAACTAGTAGACTGGAGGGCAGCACATGAAAACTTGTTATTACTTCGACAGTGAAGCGCCTGCACCGGTACATGGCCGATGCTTTCCCACCAATCAAGGCATAGTCAAGCTGAGGCTGGGAGCGGAGACGATTTGGCTTTGCCCTGCGCATGGCCGCAAGTGGGCTAAGATCATCGGGCAAAACTCAGGCCTGGCTCAAGGTGCTCACTTAGACTGCACCGCGCTGCTGGCTGCCAAGTCATAAGTCATCGGCTTGGCTGCAAGGCGGGGAAGGAAGAAACCGTGAAGGACAGTCAACAATTCGAAGGAGACGTTCCAGCGGAATTAACAGCGCTGGACGTAGCGGCAGACGAGCGGGACAGTTGGGCCGATTGGTGGTGGCCTAATTCGAGAAGGGAGGTTAATCATGGATGCAAAGACGGCGATTGACTATGCTTTGAAATTCCTGCGTCAACTCGAATCGTCACTTGAAACCGAAGAAGAAGTCAAGGAATACGAAGCGGCAAAGACTCAACTGGAATTTATGAAGACCTGGAAGCCAGCGTGAAGTACCGCTGATGGAGTGATAAGTCATGGGTCTGAGCCCCGCAACTCGAATGCCAAACGGGAAGAATTATCTTTTCGAGATTAAGATTTTACCCTTGACAAGGGAAACGTCCTGACGTATACTAAGGACGTGGTAAAGGACGAACAACAGACCAGAAAGAAGGCAAGAGAGAGATACCTGGGTGGTGATTTAGGGATGATTTCAGATGCCATCATGGGTAGATCTTTAATAAACCAAAGCCGGGAAGGAGGTGAAAACGATATGGCAAAGGAAGAAAAGAAAAAGGCGGAGCCCAAGGTGAAGTACTTGACCAGCAAAGATGTGGCAGCAGTCCACAAGGTCAAGCCGTCATTCCTACGCCGAGTGCTGCGCAGTCTGCCTAAGTACCAGGACGGAGGTTACACCCGGTACAAGTGGGAGGAAGGCGATACCTTCCTCGCCACTCTCGGAAAGACGATCGAGGCTTTCCGGGTGAAGGAGAAGGATCGCAACGCAAAGCGGCTCGCAGCGCTGAAAGACAAGCAGGCAAAGGGGAAGGGCAAGAAGACCGCCAAGGCGGCTCCGGTAAGCGAGGAGGGCGCCGAGGAGATCGTTTAGCCTCGGTAGGGCTGGGCCAGACCAGCCCCTCCGAGGACAGACAATGGACGAGCGGCTTCTTGACAAACTTCGAAAGTTGGTTGCTCACGAGGAATCAGCGCGGAAGATTGATAGTATCGCTGAAGCTGAGGCATTCGCTGCCAAGATACAGCTTCTCCTCTTCGAGCATAAGCTCAGCATGTCTGATGTCCAGGCAAAGGAAGTCAACAAGACCGCTTCACTCATCAGTGAAGATGGATTTGTCGTTGATAGGTTAGGAGGCTACGGTAATTTCCCGAAGCGGTGGCCTTACTTCGTCCAACTTGCCACAGGCATCGCGAAAGCCCACTTTTGTGGATGTATGATATCACAATGGGCCAAGCGCATTTATTTTGTTGGGAGAGAAGAAGATCGACAAGTAGCTATAGAGATGTTCCGCTACTTAGCGATACTAGGTATTGAATTAGGCAGCAAATCCTGGCGAGTCTACGACGGCTACGATGAACGCTGGGCTTTCCTCAAGTCATTTTACTTAGGCTATGTCGTAGCAATTTGTTCTCGCTACACCAGGCAAGCCCAGTCTATCTTAGATTCAGACTGCCGAGCCATTGTCCTGGTGAGGACTAGCCAAGATGAGATCCAAGACTACATGAGGGAGCGAACAGTAAAGTCGAAGAGAGGTCATCATCTTTCCAACTCCTCGTTGGATGGTTATTATTCCGGCAGAAAAGCCGGTGATTCTGTTGCGTTGACTTCAAAAACTCTTAGCGGGAGTTGAGATCATGGATATTAGAGAAATTGGAGTAAAGGAAATTGAAGCAACTGTACACGAACAGACAGGCCCCGAAATTGGGGGGGAGTTCACCTATCTACACGAGCTCCTTCATGAGTCGCCAAGTCTCTTGGAGTTTGCCACAGCTATGATTTTAACACTCGCAGAAGGTAACTGCCCTTTCAAAGCCTTGGCCGTCATCTTCCTAGTGGGTTATCGCTGCGGCTTCCAGCATTGTGTAGATGCAAATCTGCCGAAGGAAGGAGGCAACGATGCCAACATTTGAACATGGAGACATCATCAAAAAGCTGTTAGAGAACAACGGGATTTATCCTGGAGATCCCCAGTGTCTTGCTATCCATTCCTATACTCATTCAATAACAGGCTATAAACTTTATCACGTAGCCTACAGCGCGGCGGATATGGTTGCTTTGTGGTCAAGTCCTTTTGTCAAAAGTCCACTGTTGCTTTGGGAAGCAAAGTCTGGACTGACGCCTGCTGGGAAGGTTGAATTGGAGGAAGTCACATGAAAGTCACTTTGATCCCTTGGATCGCCGGATGGATTATTCTTTGCGCTGTTGGAGCTGTAGCCTGCATATTCATAGGCTTCCGCGCCGTCCAAAACAGCAACTTACGATTGGAAGAGAGGACAGGCAAACTCTTCCTCTTTGCAATGGGTGGCATAATCCTAGGCTGCATTGGTCTTCTCGTCTGCAAGTGAATCACAGACTCATAGATGATTTACCTGACTTGCCCTATATAAAGTCATGGACTAGACTATACAAGGCCATCTACGGGCAATCTACGGCCAAGGAAAGGCATCACTATGAGCCCCGCGTCAGTCAAGTCACGTCAAGGCCTCACCACTACCATCCGAAAACGGTATGAAAGAATTGTAAGGCTCAGACAGGCAGGCCATTCCTATCAATCTATCGGTAATCGTCTAGGCATCTCCAGACAGCGAGCTTGGATGCTCTATCACCGGGCAGTAAGAAGACTGAAAAATGGATCAAGAAATAGACATTAGCGAAGAACTTCGGCAGGGATTACTCGAAGGCGAGCGGATGGAGAGGTTAATCGTCCGAGCCTGCCATTGGTTAGCTGGTCTGTTCGAGCGTCATCAATACCAACTTCTACCTTCAAAGCTAATCAGAAAGTTGGCGAAACGGAGAAGTATATCCTATGGGACTTTGACTCAAGCTCGATTGCGAATGTATGTCACTTTCGTGAGGCTGTCAAAGCCAAAGATAAAATGGTTTTGGAAACTGCCTACTCCAACAGAAAGATTGATAATTGCCAATGCGCCAATCAAGCCAGTAAGATGGAAGAAAGACGTTGCAACAGACTTACTCATCGATCTCTTAAGTAATGGGCCGAAGGAAGCACGGGCTGTTTGGGATGAGGCGCGTAAGCGAGGTATCTCAATGAGAGTCCTTCACCGAGCTAAAAAAATCTGCCATGTAAGGTCGAAGAGGACCGACCAAGGCTGGGTCTGGTACCTGACAGACTAGGCTAAACAATAGTCAAAAATGGCGGCCTAGTTTGCCTTGAGATGAAATGGTTTGACTTGTCCCGTGTCTTACTATGGCCTAATTTTAGTCTACCATCACTTCAAGGAAGATGCGTCGAGTTGCTCGGTAGAAAGCTCGAAAGAGGTTTGAATGCATCGCACCGATGTTACGAATCGCCAAACCTCCACGCCCTGAAACTGGACCTCCGATTTCGACACGAGGCTTATGGCCTGGTGTCCATCTCATCGAGTTGATGAGCTTGTCTAGTCTTGCCTTCAACTGTTTGGCTTTCTTTGGTTGATACACTGGATCTCCGATTCTCCATGCTCCCATTGTCAACTTCCCTCCTAATCAAGTTTTCCACAGATTGAATTGCATGACTGCCACAAACTGCACAACCATTTCGTGTTGTTGTGATGTTCTCACAGTCAGCACAAAACACGGCAGATTTGATCGGAATTGATTCCACCGAATGCCAATTGGTTACGGATCCCAATGTCGGAGCAGGAAATAGCCATGGCAGAATGTCGGTTAGGAACATGATATTTCCTGATACCCAGCGCTAATCAAAGACCTGTAAAAGACTGACTCTTTTGGATCAAGGCCCTCTTTAAGTTGGCCTTTCACTCTGTAACCACTTGATTCCCATTTAGGTCTCGATCGGAATTCGTCTGCTGGATAATGGAAGCCGACTTTCCACAAGATCTTTCGGTCAGTCATAAAACAATAAGTGACCTTTGTTTGATCACAGCCCCCGCCTTCATGGGGAAAGGTCTTCTCTAATCTGGCGATAATGAGCCGGTCATAGGCTGAAAGTTTCGCCATCAACTTCCTCCTTCTTGTCAGGATTCCAAGTCACCAGTGGGGCATCTCCTTGAGGGACTTGGATGATTTCTCCACTCAATGACATTTTGGTAGTGAATCGTCCATTAGGTCTGAACTTGATTAGTTCCCTCAATTCTTCCACGGTCATGAACTTGACTTCCTCTCCACAGAGAACTAAGTACCCATCTCGAGGAGTATTGCCAGCCCATTCAACAAGAATTTCCATCATGTGGCCTCCTCATCAATGACAAGACGGCCATTTTCGATGTGGCTATGTACTGGGCGAGTCTGGCGTTGAAGGATGTTGCGTTTTGGAATGACCTTGACTAAGCCGTGGATTTCGTGGTAAGTTGCCTTAGCATGTTCGACGGCTTGAGTCTCATCTTGACACTGAAAGCCGCAGCCACAAGAATAATTCCTAATTATAGGCATTGGATTTTACTCCTTTTCTTTAGATAGTTTAAGGCTCTTCTCAATAAAACTTTATTTTCAAGAATTCTAAGTGCTGTATTACAAGGACAACAAAGCAATCCGCGAATCTTCTTAATTGCGTGATCATGATCAACATTGAAACGTTTTTTACTAGGCGGCTTTTTACATATAGCGCAAACGCCTTTTTGTTTATTAAGAAGTTTGGAATAACCTCCAGGGACTAATCCATAAGTTCTCCTAAGATATCTATCCCTCTCTGGAATTGCCTTCTTTATTGGAAGTGGGTGTAGTTGTCTGAATAAATGTCGTCGCTTTTTAGTTTTTTCATACGTGCAAAGTTTACAAGAAGTTGTTCTTCTACCAATTCTTTTACCGCTTTTTCTGACATAAAATTGGTCTAAGGATTTTGGAAGTCTGCATTTATAACAGATAAAAGTTGCCATGACATAATTACTTTACTACAGTCTGTATCTAAAGTCAAGGGTAATGTTTAGGAGGGGGAAGTCTTTACTCGGGAAGGCACCAGAACCAAAGATCGTTTATTTTCTTTGAATGGACTCCTAATGTTTCCTTTGCACGGCGTAGTGTGGAAGTCGAAATGCCAGCGGTCTTAGCCTCTTGGAAGATTTTACTGACCGGCATCTCACCATCAGCTAAAACTTGTTCAAGAAATGAGGCCGTTTCATCTTTCTTTCCCTTGAATATCCGTTTGGTGTTAGGATCAAAGTCAACTGGCCCTAGCCATTGAAGTTTAACTACATTAGGATCACTAGCGGATTCAAGTTGATAGGCTAGAGGTTGTGAGGGAACTGATAAGTTAGTTTTGATAGTAGCGACGATTCTCTTCTTTGGATCAGACTCGTCACTAACTATAATGAGAGCTGACCTAGCAGCAGCGACAATACCTACTGAACCACCTATTCTATATAGAGTTGACATCTCCTCTCTTTTATTTAGATGAGCAATGAGAACCATTGCACAGAGATTGTTTTGAGCTATGTCTGCAAGAACACTCATTACTCCTCTAATATCTTGGTCTTTGTAGGTATTGATTTTGGCTGAAGGTAGATAGGCGTTGAATGGATCGATAAGAACTAGTTGGGCGCTTGTCTTTTTGATGACTTGATCTAGTTCTGCTAAGTGATCAACAAGTGAAAGTGGTTCTATTCGATTGTCATCATTCACAATGAATCGAAGGGCGAATACTCGACTGAGGTCTGCTCCTACAGCTTCTAGTCTAGGTCTTAGAGTATCTCCTAAGCCATCTTCAGCTGACGCAATAATTGAAGTGCCGACTGGCGCTCGTTGTCCGTCGGGGAAAAGCGCTCCTCGTGATATCTTAGAGATAAGATCTGTCATCATTGCAGACTTGCCAATGCCAGGATCTCCAGCGACTACAGTTACTTTCCCTAACGGTATTCGAGTATTCCAAAGCCATTGAACTTTTTCTGAAACCACTTTCTCAAAACTAATGATGTCAGCTTTTCCAGACGGAGGATAACCGGCAAAAGAACCCGAAGAGAAGTCTACTCTTACTGATTCTTCTTCCTGTTGAGATTTTAAGAAGCCTAAAGATTTTTGAATAGTGCGTTTAACATAATCTTCAAAGTGCCCCTCTTTTCTTGACGCGGCATCTCTGCCTCTGGGAGAGTTCACAAAAGTGGCGTAGGTATCTGCTGCAGAAAGCCCAGAGGATAGTAATGAAGTGATTACTGCTGAATCTTGCCTTGAGTAGTCTTCTCCATAGCTAGGACCTCTTGGATTGTTCAATAGTTTTGTGATTCTATTTGATACCCCGAGATGTTTGACTACTCTTCCACCTAAGAAACTGACGGCATACTCAGCTCCGGGCTTTTTCTCGAAGAATCCACGGCTTACGAAATCTTCAAGACGATACAAGTTTGTAAGCCTTTACAAGTTTAGGTGGGTCATATTTGTGATTGTAAGTATTTGGGACTCGCAAAATTCGAGTTATATCAATTGACGCCACGTCTCCGAGAAGTTTTTGACAAAGAGCTCGATTCACCGCCTCTATATCAAGCCATCTTTGGTCTTGCAAAACAATTGGAGTATGGAAAATCCAATAGAGATGCAGCCCTCCACCAGAATCCACAATGACATCTGGATCTAAATCCTTAAGTCCTTCAAGTCGGCCGCTCAAGTTTTTTGTACCATCAATATCAACCCATACAGCTTTTGTCCTGAAGCAATGTTCCTTTGTGGAATTGTCACCTCTTCGAGTAGCTACTCCAAAATAGAATTCGCCTTTTCTCAGTCTTTTAGCTGTGAGATCAACTTCTGCTAGGAATTCATCAAGGCGAGTGCAGAAATATCGGTGGGAAACTCGGAGAGGATTTCTACTTAAAACTCTTAGCTCAATAGTTTCGCCTCTTATCAAGGAACTAGGCCAAACCATTAAGAAAAATTCTTCACGATCTATCAAGCTGTATTTGGGCATTATACTTCAGCAAATAAAGAAAATGAGGACGTAACCTATTTTCCAATGATCCCAACATTCGGCGGCAACGATAACAAAGAAGTCCCCTTAATTTTCCAGTTCGATGATCATGATCCACATCAAGATTTCGATGATTTGGACTACACTTACAAATCTCACATCTTTCTCCTCTTTCTTTCGCAAGGGCATCATAAATAAGTGAAGGGGGTTTGTGTCTAGGTTTATAAGAAGAAGGGTTCAATTTTCTATATTTCTTGATTAACTCAGATCTACATGATTTGCAATGTCCATGTCTTCCATACATCCCATTCCTGTTTTTATGGAACTCATGTAACTGCTTTGGAATGTGGCACTTACCGCAGATTTTCTTGCGATTCACGACTATTAGTGTATGTCTCATAGTCAAAGATGTCAAGTGTAAAATTTCTTCCGGCTGATTGACAAATAAGTCTTGACAAGTGAATACCCTTGACGTATAATCACGACTGTCCAATGGCTTATCCTTACAAAGTCAGACCCAGACCACATCAAAAGAAAGCTCTGATCAAAGTTTACTCGAAAAAGAGGTGTGGGTTATTCTTAAGAGTAGGAAGTGGGAAAACGAAAGTGGCCTTGGATTTCATTGGCGCCCTGCTATATAATAATATGGTTAGCAGATGCCTTGTTCTCGCTCCATTGAATGCTTTAGGGGTTTGGGAAGACCAAATTCTTATGAATGTGCCAGAGTGTCTTAATCTCAAATGGTCCTTATTCCGCCCTAGATCCAATGTTGATTTGACGAAAACTCAGCTACTTCTGGTGAATTATGAATATGCCCGGAAATGTCTGGGAATTTTGATGACTTGGGCACCAGAAGTCATAGTGTGTGATGAATCCCATCGCATCAAGGGGCCTTATACAAAGCAATCTAAATGTGCCCACAAGTTGGGATCTATTTCTAAATTCAACATCGCAATGACTGGAACACCGGCTTCTGAGAAGCCTCTTGGATTATGGAGTCAGTTCCAATTCATAGATCCTTCAATACTTGACTGCACTTATAAAGAGTTCAAATACGAATATGGAGTTTGGACGGGCTTTGGAAATTTCAAGTTGAAGTGCTATAAAAACCTTGACCGTCTTGCAGAAAAGATTGCTCCTCACATTATCACAATGAAAGAATCGGAATACTTGAAATTGCCCGAGGAGACTTCTATCAACATACCAGTGGAAATGGGTTCTAAGTGTCGAACTCTTTACAAAATGATGGAACAAGAATTCCTCGTGGCGGTTAAAGGCAAGGAAATTCTTGCTCCACTTGTCATCACTCAACTCATGAAACTTTCCCAGTTAGCTGGCGGTTTTATCATAGATCAAGAGAAACACCCAATCTCAGTTGGTGACCATAAACTCCAGGTTCTCCGTGATTTGGCTTACGATTTGATGGAAGATGGAGTGAACCGTCTCATCGTCTTTTGTCGTTTCATGTGGGAAATTGATCGGGTCAAATTTGTCTTCTCAAAGGATTGGGAAGTTCTCGAGGTCAGTGGCCGTATCAAGCATGAAGATCGAGTTCAGTTACAACATCGATTCAATTCTACAGTTAATTCAGCAATTGTAGTCGTTTGTCAGATTGCTTCCGGTTCATCTTCAACCAACATGCAAGCAGCTCATCATGAGATATTTTATTCGTTAGACTATAGTGCCATCAACTATGACCAGGCTAAGGGACGTATTCGCAGAGATGGTCAAACCCATCCATGCTTCTTTCATCACCTCATCGCAAAGGGAACTATTGATGGAAAAATTCTGCGGATTCTAAAGCAGAAAAAGGATGTAGCTGATCATCTCGAAAACTTAATAAAGGAAATTAGTGAAGAGCATGAAATTCTTGCTTAAACTATAGAGGAAGTATGGTAATTGTGGAAGGCGTTGACGGCTCGGGTAAGACAACTCTCATCAAGAATTTGATAGCAGATGGTTTGGTTGACAATGTAATCTCCAAACTATTCGACCCGAAATATCCTCATCTTCTTTATGGAAGATTATGCGACGCTCTCCATGATTATATGGATTATCCTCGTGTAGTTGCTGACCGATTCTTCATTTCTGAATTAGTCTATGGCCCAATTCTCAGAGGAAAGTTAATTCTTAGTAAAGCTCAGATTTCTACTATTTTGACCTTGATCCAAGCTCAAATACCTGTAGTAATCATTTGGTGTCACCCGCCATTAAAAACAGTTAAGGAATCACTAAGAGAACCTCAAATGGCCGGTGTTGTCGAAAGCATCGAAAAACTTTATACGGGTTATGAGGCCATCATGCCTATCTTATTCCGGGGTTCTTTTGCTCTGCAATTTGAATACGATTGGACTAATCCTGAAGCATATTCGTTCTTGAAAAATTATTTGAAAGGGATTCAAGATGAACATCAAGGACTTTGAAAGCATCTCATTACCTGACGGAGACTTGCTGAAACTGATCTTTCAAAAACAAAAAGAACTGGCTGAAAAGTATCACGACATTGAGTCAAAAAACGAAGGACGAGAAGTGCCCAGGATTGGAAATCTCGATATTAACTCGTATGCCGGCCAAAGACGGCTCAAGGACTTTGCTTGGCGCATCACAGAAGAAATCGCTGAGTGTATGCTATCATTAAAATTGAGAGCTTGGAAGCAAACTCCACAAATAACTGATGTTGATCACTATCAAGAGGAGCTGATAGATGCCCTTCATTTTTTCGTTGAATTGTTGCTTCTCTCGGGACTCGATGCCGAAATGACGGCAAAACTCTACCTTCAAAAACATGAGGTGAACAAATTCCGTCAACGGAGTAATTATTGATATGACAAACATGGGTGATTCAGCATCGGATAAAGAACTTACTTCGGCCTTTGAAAAGTGGTTGAGGGATAAAGGAGAGGAGATCTGGCCTTTGAGATTCAAAGATGCACTTCTAAAAGCATATCTTAAAGGTGCTCAAGAAATGTATGAAAGGCTGACATAATGCTAAACTTCTCCGGCGCAGGGTTAGTCTCGGTGTGGAGAAATGTTATTAGTGAGCTAGCCTTTGTTTATCCCAGGGCCTTAACTTGGGGCTTAGCTGTGGGTTATCGCGAACCTCTTCATGTCCATTTTGAAAATGTTTTTGATGACCAGAACATGTGTTTAGATATGGCGGGATTTACGACTGCTCGGTGGACTCGGTTGATGAATCTCTATTTTCGATCAGATCTCGAAGGTTGGATACGAGAATCTGCCCAAGTCTTTACGAAATATCACAAGCGACCAATTGTGAGAGGCTATCAACCTAATCGCAACACCGAACATAGCCATGGGAGTTGTCTTCAGGCTGTAAATCTTCGACTATTTCCGCAACCGAACATTTCAATTATTTCGAGGGCTTGTTTGATAGACCGGACTGGACTTATAGATATTGCTGTAATGAATACCATTGCGAGATATTTTAAGGCTTCTCTCCCCATTGATGCCCCATTGGAAATATCTGGAGATTGGATTATTCATTGTCCTTATATTAACAGTTATACTCAAGCATTTCATCTCGTGAGATTTGGCCTCATAAAACCTGATTTCTCTAACATGGATTCAGTTCTTAAGAATCACGTCATTGGGAAACGAGTTGCTGCAGTTTACGCCAGGCTCAAAGATTACGAGGATATCAAGTTTGGGCCGATGAAAAGGTCAGCGAAGCGTATCATCTCTTGGACTAAACATGGCATGATACATCGCAATAAACTCATACGGGAATTGTCTTTTGACGTGATCAAACCTGGTGGATTAGGAGATAGTCGCGATGCGGATATACCGGAACTTTAAGGAGACTTTTAACGAGATCGCTCGAGATCTCAAAGAGATGGGTATTCGAGTCAAAACGAAAAGTGTTCAGGATATTCAAAGCGAAGAAGGTTTTAACACTTTTGAGCTCCAGAATTATCAATACCTAGTCACAGATCCAAAACTCGAGGACATTCCGGTTAAGGATGTCGAATGGAGAGAAGCTGAATTCCTAGAAAGAATTTCCCCAAAATATCTTAATCCTGGAAAAGCTTGGGAACTTCGAAAAGAATACTGGCTGCCTTTTCTCCATCACGGCGTGTTTTCATATACTTATAATGAGACGATGGCTTGGTGGATAGAATTAGTGGTAAATGAATTGAAAAGAGATCTTAATACACGGCGCGCTTTTATTCCAATTTTTTCTGACGGTAGAGATTCATATAATCTTGAGGAGAACCAAAGGGTTCCTTGTTCAATCGGCTATTTCTTCTACTTCAGACAAGGAACTCTTAACATCACATATCTTCAACGATCTTCTGACTTCATCACTCATTTTTCAAATGACGTATGGCTTGCTGTCAAATTATTACGGCATATCTGTCCAGCACTTGTAGTTTTTCCCGGCACTTTTTCTCATTGGTTAGGTTCTCTTCATGTCTTCAAAAAGGATGTCGAAAATGTTTTCTAACGATCGACTCTCACGGGAAGAGATGTTGATGTCTATTGCCCGAGTCATCTCATTCCGAGGCAGCTGTCCAAAATTGAGGGTAGGCGCTGTTATCGCCTATCAAGGTCGAATCATTTCGATTGGCTACAATGGTTCTGCTCCCGGCCTTCCACACTGTCTGGATGTGGGCTGTGAACTTGACGAAAAAGGACACTGCATCAGAACTATCCACGCTGAAATGAATGCCATCGCCTGGGCTGCTCGATATGGCATTTCGACAGACGAATGTGAGCTTTACACCACTAATTCTCCGTGTGTCATTTGCGCCAAAGCGATCGCCTCAGCTGGCATTCTTAAAGTCCATTATCAAGCTGAGTATGATCAGTCTCACGGTTTGATATACTTGGAGAAAACAGGCATCCAGATCCAGAAACACAATTATGAAGAGACCTCTTTTATTAAGTATCCTCTGGGATGAACTAAATCTGAGATTCAAAAGTCAGATAATAAAACTTTTTCAATGAATCTTCATCCACAGGCCGAACTACTTTGGAAAGAACTTAGAAATCCAAATTGTACCGCTTGTGAATTGCATTGTGGAGCTCAGACGGTCTGCTTGCTTGGCGACGGCCCTGTTCCTTGTGAAGCAGCAATTATAGGTGAGGCACCAGGATGGAGAGAAGACAATGTCAAAATTTGCTTTTCTGGAAGAAGCGGTCTTTACCTTAGACGAACTCTCCGAGATGTGGGCGTTGATCCAAGAGTTGTCAGCATTGTTAATGTCGCAGCATGTCGCCCACCTAACAATCGAACCCCCACAAGAACTGAAATCAAAACTTGTTCCGGATTATATCTTGACAAGTGGATCGAAAGAATACGTCCACGTGTCATACTCATCGTTGGTAACTCCGCGTTGTTTTGGTATCTTGGTCGAAAAGGGGCGATTACAAGATTTGAAGGAAATCCTGAGCAAAAGAATGGGATTACCTATGTATTCTCAAGGCATCCTTCGAAGGTACTTAGAACTGACACGCCCCAAGAAAGAAAAATCTTCTTAGAGAATATCCTTCTCTTCAAGAGATGTTTGATGGGCAATAGTGGAAAGAAATTCACTCTCATTAGACTTCAAACCGCTGGACAACTGGGAGCAGCAGTTGAGTCAGTCATAGGAAAACCCGTTTACGTGGACATCGAAACTAACGGACTTAATCCATACAAAAAGGACTTCAAGATCTGGAGTTTGGCATTTTCTCTCGATGAGAAGATAGTTTATTCAGTTTTGATAGATCATCCAGAAGCAACAATATCGAAGAAAGATTTAGAACCGAGGATTAGGCCTCTTTTCCTTACATGTTCAATCATTGCTCAACAAATCAAGTTTGAAGGTAGTTGGTGTTGGCGTCGCTTTGGAGTTAGACCAAAATTTGCTGGAGATACTAAAGTCAATGCTTATCTTAGAGACGAAAATGACCAAAATGGTTTGAAGTACCGAGCCACTACTGAACTCCACGCCGAACCTTGGAACCAAGAATTTGATTTCACTCAACCGCCTCCTGTGAAACCTCTGACCATTTATAACGCTAAGGATGTTCATTACGGTCTGCGCCTTTACAAAGAAAAGGACTTGCCATTTTTTGAATCTCATTCAAAGATCAAGAGACTTCTTGACTACATTGTGATGCCAGCTCAGGAAGTCTTTCTCGACGTTGAACGACGCGGCTATTTCATTGACATGAAATTAGCCAAAGAAAGATTAGCTCAGGCGGAGTATGAAAAAGATATCACGCACGAAAAAATCTGCCACGAACATGGAATAGAAATAAATCTCAATTCCCCCCAGCAAGTAGCGGCATTGCTCTATGAGAAGATTGGCCTTGACTGTCCAATAAAAACAAAGAAAGGAGCCGATAGTACTGGTGAAGCTGCACTCATTCGATTACAAGGACAACATGAAATCATTGACGATATCCTTTCATATCGAAAGTGGCAGAAATATGATTCTACTTATCTGACCCCTTGGTTGCGTCAAGGCCCTATTTTGCACGCACTTTACGGATTCACAGATACAGTTACCGGCCGGCTCAATAGCACGTTAGTCAAAGATAAAAGAGGAGAGAAGACTGGAGCTAGCCTTCATCAATGTCCGAGAGACCCATTTATTCGCAATCTTATCGTGCCCAGGAAACACGGCTGGCATCTGGTGGCCTCAGATTGGTCTCAAATAGAGTTAAGACTAGTAGCCCATGCATCGGGAGACCCAGAACTTTGTCGCATCTATAAGGAAAATCTGGATGCTCACCTTGAGACGGCGGCCACACTTGTCACTGGTAAAATCACTAAGGAACTGCGTAAGAGAGCAAAAGCCGTTAACTTTGGATTTATCTACGGAATGTGGGCAAAGAAGTTTCGAGCCTATGCCAAAGAAAAGTTTGGCCTTGATCTCACAATGGCTGAGTGTGAAGAATATCGCGATAAGTTCTTCGCTAAGTATTTTGGAATTAAGGCTTGGCATTCTCGCGTTGAGGCTTTTGTCTCACAGAATGGATATGTAGAGTCTATCTTTGGTCGTATAAGACATCTACCAGAAGCTCGATATGACAGTGGAGTTCAAGACTGGGTAAAAAGAGAAGCCGTCCGGCAAGGTATTAACGCTCCAATTCAAGGAGCTGCTTGTGATCTTACTAAATTTGCAGCTGCACTTGTCTTTCATCCTCGCAGCAAATGGGAATTTCGAGCTGACTCCAAACGAGCATTTCTAATAGGCACCGTTCATGACTCACAGATAGCTGAAGTTAAGGCTGACTATGTGAAGGAATTTAAGCAAGGCATGCAGTGGACTTCAGAGAACATGCCTATCGAAAAGATATTTGGAGTCAAACTTCGAGTTCCTATTAAGATGGACGTCGAAGTGTATAAATGGAATTGGGAGGGGGAGAAATTGTGACGTGGACACGAAAGAAATACTCGTGGCGGGAATTTAAGAAAACTTGCTGGAATCATTCTTCACCACTAATGCGCTGGGTTACTAGTGAATCCTTGCGTATGTTACATAATCGTATGGTTTTACGATCACTCAAGAAGAAACGCAAAAGGTGTATTGGGGGGACTATTACTATTCGAAGACCAGTCCGCTATCTACCTATTGTGGAGGGGAAGAAATTAACATGAAACCAAAAATTGTTTGCCTTTGTGGTTCAACTCGATTTTACCGACAGTTTCAAGAAGCCAATTTTCTGGAAACGATGAGTGGAAATATCGTTTTGTCCGTTGGATTTTTTGCTCACGCCAGTCCGGAAGATTGGGCTATGCATAATCAACATGGGCAAGATCTTCACATTACTCCAGAAGAAAAAATCATGTTAGACGAACTTCACAAAAGAAAAATTGATTTGGCCGATGAGATCTTGGTATTAAACTTTTTTGGTTATATTGGTGAATCAACTCGAAGTGAAATCAACTATGCTAAAGCTCACGGGAAAGTAATCCGATATTTGGAGAAACCCGAATGAATATATTCTCGGTATCATATTCTTCTGACAAATGCCTCAGTCGCTGCGAGCAACAGTGGTTTTATAGGTATCAAGAAGGTCTTCGTCCAAAGACCAAAGACATCGGACTTTACAAAGGGGATTGGCTTCATAAACTTCTTAAAGTTCATCATCTTGGCGGAGATTGGAAGAAAGCTTTCATCGCGCTCAAAAGAAAACTTTGGACTCCGCTTTTTGATGAAGAGAAGGAATTTTATGGTGAGGATTTCCTGCCTCAAGTAAGAGATTTGATGGAACATTACGCCGAACATTGGGCAGAACAGAATTCAAAATGGAAACCTATTCTCATTGAAGAAAAGATATCCATCCCCACAAAATTTGGCTTTCCGGTCAATTTCATCGTGGACATGGTAGCACAGACTGGGAAATACAAACTTTTAGTAGAAACAAAAACAGGTAAGAATATCCCAGATGCAAAAGTTAGAATCTTCAATGTCCAACCGCATTCATACTGTTATCTTCTTCAAAGGAAAGGGATTAAGATTGATCAGATCGTCTGGGATTACATCAAAACTGAGATGATAGCTGCTCCTCAAGTCAGACAAGATGGAAGACTCTCAGAACGTCAAATTGATACCGATAGGCGCACTGTTTTGAAAGTGCTCAAGGAAAATAAGATACCAGAGGCCGATTACAAAGGGTTGCTTGATTCCCTACCGAAAACTAAAACTCTCGAACGTCATATCTCAACTCCAAATCTCAAGATAGGAGAACTTTTTGTAAGAGATTGGATTGAACGAGCTCGGCGTGTGCAGAAAATTAGTAGACCGACCCGCAATTTCAATAAGAATTGCTCCTTCGATTGTGATTTTTACAAACATCCTCTATGCCTCTTGGACATGGAGGGAAAGCAAGACCGAAATTTGTTCATAAAACAGCACTTTGTGAAACGAGGTGATGAATGAGTATTAAATTTGAGGATCCAAATATGTATCCACCTGACTTTCCAGTCTGCATGGGTTTGTACGGCTATAACGGAGTTGGAAAGACCACATTTGCTGGCAGGACTGGACTTCGCACTATTCATCTTGATTGTGGAGATGCCGGCAAGGTTGCTTTGAAAGGTTCGAAAAATGTCAAAACTGTCAAGATCCAATCGACTAAACAATATATTGAGATCATTCAAGAGATCAACTTGAGATATGCCTCAAAAGTGGATCTCCTCGTTCCGGATACAATTACCGGACTCCAAACTCTTGCTATACGAGAAGTTAAGGGCAAAGGCGGTGAAATGAATAGAAGGCGTTGGGGACAGGTGGCTTCAAAACTTATTGAATGTCTTTATGAAACCAGTAACTTTCCTCATGATATCATTTATCTTGTTCAAGAAAAAAACCGTAAAAAAGGCGAGGGTGATGACTCAATTCTTGAGATCAATCCAAGTCTTGTGGTATCAGTCCGCGAATTTTTTTCCTCCCGAGTAGATTGGATTGGCCGGCTTTATCTTGAAGGACAAGAGAGGAGATTAGATTTCAGAATGACAGAAGAGATTGAGGCAAAAGACCGAGCTAATCTTTTCCCAAAGGTAATCATTAACCCCAATTTTCTTTCAATTAGAAAAAGAATTCGGGAGAGGCTGAGTGAGAACTCGAATCTGTAGAAAGTGTCATATTGAAAAATCAATTCGGGAATTTCGTTATCATCAAAAGAGAGAAGGAAAAAGGCACTGTGATTGTAGAAATTGTCACAATGAAACTGCAAGGAAGAGAAGAAAGGGACGATTTCTTGAAGTCAAAAGAGCTAATCTTCGTCATAAACATGGAATAACTCTTGAAGATTATGACTCTCTTCTTAAGTTGCAAAATGGGGTATGTGCAATTTGCAACAAACCTCCAAGTTCTAACACTAGGAAAGGGTATCTATCAGTTGATCATGACCATAAAACTAATAAAATTCGAGGTCTTCTATGTTCTCTCTGCAACAATGTACTGGGATTTGCTGGAGATAGCATAAAAGTTCTCGAAAAGTCAATCGAGTACTTGAAAAAGGAGGAAATAAACAATGGCAAAGAATGAGGAAGTTACGGTGGACTTTGCTGGAGTCGAATCTGGAGGTCAGTACGTTCGAGTCCCAGAGGCTGATTATCATTTCAAGGTTGCGAAAGCAACTTTGAGGAAGGCGAAGGAAACCGAAAATCCCTACATCGAAACCTTCGCAGAGATCATGAAGGGAGAACAAAAAGGCAAGAAACTCCGCGAGACCTTCTCTCTCACGAAACAATCCCTCTGGAAGCTCCGCGGATTCTTGGAAGCCTGTGGTAAGCAAGTCCCATCCAAGGCCGTTAAGATCAATGTCTCCAAGATGGTGGGATGGGAGTTCGCGGGGACAACTTCGGACGACGAGTACGAGGGGAAGAAGAAGTCTATCATCTCCTCTTTCTTCCCGGTATCCGAACTCGGTAAGTCCTCTGGCGCCGAAGCACTGGAGACAGCTGGTGAAGGTTCTGGAGATGAACCCCCAGAGGAAGCGGAGGAGCTTTTCAGTTAGATGAAAAAACCTGAAACACTTCTCAGACGAGCTGTTGAAGAGGCCCTCCGAGAGGCTTTTCCTGGAGGCCTCTTCATCAAAATCCATGGGGGGCCTTTTCAAGCCCGAGGTATACCAGATCTCCTCTGTTGCGTTGACGGTCGATTTGCTGGAATTGAATTGAAGAGAGGACCTCGAGATCTTACAGCTTATCAACAAGTGATGCTCAGGAAGATAAGAGAAGCCGGGGGGATTGCTTTTTTGGCACGAAGTGTTGAAGAGGCAATCAATGGACTTAAGAAAGCCCTTGGGTCACCTATGTCCAAAGTTTGATGGCGTATAGATTAGATCTCGGGTAGACATAATAAGACATAGGGCAGGCAAAACAAAATCATCTGCGGCCCATCTAGACTTAATCTTTGGGGGTAACTTGGCCTTGTCTTACTCAAGTCATCAAATATGCCGTCTAATAGCAATTTCAAGAATGCGGGCGGTCTAGTGGGAACTGAAAGACACGGCCCACTTCAAGGTTCCAGTAACCAGTCTGGCGGGTTGCCCGCAGAAAGGCGCAACCGCGCAGGAAGGGAGGTGAGGCCACTTGAACAAGAACGCGAAGCTCAGGCTGTTTGTTCTGTGCATGATTTTTCTGGTTCTGTTGTATTGGAGGCCAATCACTGGGTTTGTGAGACATGCACGCTCTCACATGAAGTCCTCGATGAGCACGGTTGGCTTACCTGCAAAGCTCTCCGAGAGTCCATACCGGAACATTGAGCCAGGGCTTCTATAAGCGCCGATAGCCAAGACTCCGTAGGCGATACGGCGTAAAACAACGAGTCCGTGACGAATGGGCGACGGGGCAGAAAGGCGCAACTGGCGCGAGGAGATTTCCTCAATGAGCTACACCATCCGATGTTCGTTTTGTGGGGAGTTATTCGACCGTCAAGAGCATCCAGTTCTGGCGACAGCGACTTTTGATTGTTGCGTCGAATGTTGGCACAGAATCCAGGACTATCTCACGGAGCGGGGATTCTCGATTGTTGAGAAAGGCGCCACTGGCGTAGGGAGGAGGGGAACAGAGATGAGCAAAACCACAACGTGCATCCGCGGTGCTGAGATCTTGAACGGCGGGCTAGACGAGGAGTGAGGCACGGTAGGAGTTGGACATGGAAGGGAAATACGAGTACGAATTCTTTTGCTGGCCCGATGAAACGACAGTTAGGAACCCCGCTGTGTACAAACTGTTTGAGCAATTGCGGGTGCGGCAGGTTATGGAGTTGACCGCTTTGGAGTTTGTCCGATTCCGACTTGACCTCAACCAATTCGGAATTACTCTGCGGGAGGTCACGCGGAGACCGGCGACAGAACCAGGGACAGTTTTGTAAACCGGGAAGTGAGGCACGGCAGGAGGGAACCAGGGGATGAAGCGAAAGAAGTTCAAAATCGTACAGACTGACCAGCCAATCAACACCTTGTCTTGGGAAGACCGTTGGCCGAAGCGATATGACGACCCGCCAACAGACGTTAGTGCATGGCGAGATGTCGCAGCAAAGCTCCCGAAAGGCAAGCACCCAGGAGGGAAACCGTGAAGAAGGCAAAAGTCAAACAACGGGTTCGTCTGATTGGGAAAAAGCGCGTGGCAGTCGTTACGGGTATCTTGAGTGACCCACCAGGAGGCGTTGAGCTTGACCGTAAACTCTCGGGATTCCGATTCTGGAATGTGGAGGACTTGGAACTCGCCGCCGCCAAACCGATCCCGAAACGGAGGGAACCATGAGCGACGACCGTTGTCCTGAACACGACTGCGACATCGCGGCGTGCTTTGAGGAGCATATTCTTGAGGATGCGGTACTCGAAAGTGCCGAACTGGAGCGTATGGGAGAGGACCCTAAATTCAGGGAATTGGAAGAGGCTCTCCGACTTCGCCAAGGGAGAAAGAAATGAGCGACACGGCGTTTGAGAAGGCGTGGAGAACCAGTCCGTGGTTTGGCAACGCCCATGAAGGGACGGTAGCTTGGTCTTTCTGGCAAGCGGCTAGCTTGAACCAGGCGGTGCAAGCCGAAGCCCACCTGCACGAGCCGCAGACGGCGGAGACCTGCCAGCATAAGCCGCCGCATCCGATAGGCTGTCTTGTTCTTAAAGAGCCAGACGGCCCTGTTGGGTCAATCCACGTCTTTGCTGAGGATGAAGAGTTTATCTGCTTGGCCTGCGAAGCCGAGAAGCAGGCCCGCGATGCCGCACGGCTAGCGTTTGAAACTCTGGCGGAGGAACGCGATCACCTCAAGGCCGAGCGCGATACAGCGAGCGGACGGGGAAACAACTTCCGTGAACGGTATTGGCTGCTAGAGCAGACGCACGAACAGGATGTGAGGCGGTTGGTAGCTGAACGCGATGCCCAAACCTCGGCTCTGCGAAATTCCGTCGAGCAGGCCGCCATCGAACTGATAGCTGTAAAGGTCGAGCGCGAGCGACATATCGAAGCGGCGGCCCACAAGGAACTCGACTGGTTTGCCGAGAAACGCCGGGCGGATTTGCTGGAGGCGAAGTGCGCGGAGATGGCATCAGTTCTTCGGAGGACTCGCCACCGTCTGCTTGTGATGGTAGAGGCGGACGGCGAAGATGCTTTGTACGCAGATGAAATTAAGGCCGTTGATGCCACCCTTAAGGACAACCCCGGCCAACTGCTGCTCGACCGGCTGCGTCGGGCGGAAGAAACATGCGCTGCGGTCTACCAATGGGCGGGCGCAAACGAGTTTCCAGTTGAACTACTTGATAACCTTTCCATAGTCGCGGAAGGCAGCGAGGCTGAAGAATCACCAGACTGCCCGTATCACAAGGAATTGCCCGTCGCCGTTGACTTGAAGGCCGATCTGCTCGAACGGCTAAAGGGCACAGAAGAATGCCGAGACCACTACATGAATCTGCTAGCCGAAGAGGTGAATCTGAGTAACAGCCTTCAAGAGCGGCTGGAGAAGCTGGAGCTAATTTACCACGAGGCGCACTTTGTAAAAGAGCCACACCTAAGTCTATTGATGGCGCTGAAAGCTGGTTCCAAGTGTACTATTTGCAGCAACGAGGCCCTTGCCGCCTGCGAGCCGAAGGAGAGGGAATGAAGCGTCGAGTTCCCTTTTTCGCCAAGTGTCGAATCTGCGGTAAGCGGCGTTGGCTCTGTACGATCTGTGGAGGCGTCTGTAAAGCGTGCCATGCGGTTGGGATGCTCAAGGAGGTGAAGTCGTGAGTCTGCGAGATGAACTAGAACTCGAACTCTGCACATTGAGCAATGATGTGGGGACTATTCTTTCGGTATGCCAAGCCGCGCAAATAGTGGACTGGCTCGAACAGAAGCTCACCGAGGCCCAGGCGGAGACGGTCGAGCGGTGCGCCAACAGGGTAGATGCATACAGGGGGGTAGCGCAGAAACAGACAGCGTGGACTTGGGGTGAAGTCAACAATCTTTTGGTAGACCTCCGGGAACAGGTTCGCGCCCTCTCGCCCGATCCGCACGCGAAGCAGCGGTGGGAGTTGGAGGCGCGGTTAATGGAAGAGAGGGTCTATGGTTACCACGACCCCCTAACCCATACGCTTGACCGTAAATCTGGAGAGGTTGAGTGCTCTACCTGTCAGTGCATTGCCGACCTTGAGCGCCAGCTCGCCGCGCTGCCGGAGGAGGGGAAATGACCCTACGAGATCAACTCAACAAATGCAAGGATCTGGATACCTTGACTGCATTCGTCGAACAGAAGCTCAGCGAGGCCCAGGCGGAGACCAACCGGATCATCATCTGCGTCTGGTGCGGGCATACCATCGAGAGAACTGGCGATATCAGGTTTGATGTGAAGGCGAGCCAAGCGCACGAGGCTGGTTGTGAAAAGAACCCCATCAGAAGAGAGGCCCAGGCGGAGATGGCCGAGCGGTGTGCCGAAGCTCTTAGCCATTTAGCTGCCGAACTAAGGATTGTTAAGGATGGTGTTTCAGCAGACCTCGCGGCTGATGCCATCCAAGAAAGCATGGAAGTTATCCGCGCACTCTCGCCCGATCCGCACGCGAGGGAGTGGTGGGAGTTGGAGGCAAGCGCGGTGGAAGCGAAAGCAATACGACGAGGCCACTCATCTCTCGGCGTTAAGCTGACTACTGCTGAGGTACTGTTCGTGCAGTGGCTCGACAGGCGTATTGCCGACCTCGAGTGCCAACTGGCCGCGCTGTTGAAGGTGATCCCATGTGGCAAATGAAGGTATTTGAGGATTCCGACGCCCGGAAGGTGGAGAAGGAATTCAACGAATGGATGGCCGCCCACCGACCTACGGGCTTGATGGTAAGCCAGTCCTACCGACCCAACGGGACCTTCTGCGTAGTCGTTACCTACCAGGAGTTGGAGTCCGCTGGCGCAAGCCCGAGTGTGGTGCGACCGGTCTAAGCCATCACACGCCGGAGCCAGCCGAGGAGAAATCGTTTTTTCTCTTCCTCCGCCACATCTGACTGTCGGATCACTATACTTGCATAATAGAAAGCTTGTCGAGCACGGAACTCTCTTAAGAGTAGTTCTGATAGCAAGGAGTTTGTAACTTCAAGCGTCTTGGGACCAAAAACTCCATCAATCACAACTGGGCCGATCGTCAGGTAACGTATAGCCTCCTGGAGGATCTTGACGGCTACCTTCGGCCAACCGCGTGCGCTGGTATTCACACCAAAATCGAATAATTCATCCGCCAACTCCTGGTCAGCGACCTGGTCGTATAACGGATGCCAGAAATCATGGTGGTAGAGTTCAAGGGCGCGGTCCTGCGTGAGGTGGGCGATATCTTCCTCTGGATAGGCAGTCTGGCTGATTCCCCACTTCGTTAGTTTGCCGGGGTCTCCTTTGAGGTTCACAAGTTTCCCGAAGCCTTCGAGTTCTAAGGTCTTCTCGACGGCAATCTCAAATTTCGCCATTTGACTACTCTCCTACACATTGGGCTTTGCCGGGTCGTTCTTACCCGACAGGTAGCCAAAATAGGCTCGCCAGGGATTGGCCGCCAGTAGATGCAAGAACATATACAGCGATTTGTAAAACTTGCTGCTCGCTTCCACTGGTGAAGGTAGCGAACTCACCGCTGCGCTGAATACCGGCCAGCCTATCAACAACCCCAGAAATGTGCGTGGATGCGCCACGATCAGGGCCACAATAGCTTGAATGATTGCTTCCATTTTCTCCTCCTAGCGTTTTAATATGGCGACGATGCCGCCGACCGTAAGTCCGCCCGCTGCATACCATCCGCCGTTCCGCTTGAAGCGCGTCCAGAACGTTCCACCCTTCACGGCCCGAATTGCCGCCTCCCGCTGCTGAATCAGGATGGCCTCTTTCTCTTCCCAGGTCACTTCCTTCGCCTTCCAGTCCTTCGCATTCTCTTGGCAGGCTTGCAACTCCAGCGTAGCCCGATGGCAGTCCAGATAGAACTTCCTCAAGTCCTGGGTCTGAGATTCGTCCAGTTGAATCTGCGGCGGGGCCTCGGGCGTGGCGGGATTGGGGGGGGCGACTTCTGGCGGCTTCTCGAAGGGAATGTATTGCGGTATTTCGCGGACGATCTCTCGAATTGTGGCGGGCCGCGCCTTCAGCCTCTCGATCTCGTTCACCATTTCGGCAGTCTGCTGATCACGCTCCTTCATCCCTTGGTCGAGGCGGGAATTCTCCTGATCCTTAGCCTGGAGCAATTGCCGCGTGGCTTTCAACTCTGCCTCCAATTGAATTCGGCCCTCCCGCTCATTCCAGTAGGAGCGTAACGCCAAACTCCCTAGGAGCAATCCGAGGAGTCCCACGGCTGTCCAGACGAGTCTTTGAACTTGCGTCATTTGTGCCCTCCACCGCCTGTAGCTTTCTTCGACTCCACAGGCGGAGTTGGTCCACTCTTGATCTCAGGTTCCGCGTTGCTGCCTGTCCCATCTCGTTCACGCTGTTCAAGAAAAACCGGCGGCTCTGGTCGCTCCGGGCCAGCCGGATAGATGATTGCCCCACCTGGTACATGGCGGTGTATGGGGAAGGATTTCAGGTCGTGGGTAATCATTTCCATAGCGACTGCAACTCGCGTGATCTGCCGAGTGGTCTCCGTCTGCGCAGTCTTCATGCCGCCGATTACTAGATGATCCTGTTGTTGATTGCCTTGCAGTTTGACGTACCCTGCGACGAAGGCGACCAAGATGGCGAGAGCCGTTAAGACATCGCCGAGCGAGAGCGTGAAATCAAAACGTGGTTTCATTGGGCTCAGTCCTTCTTACAGAAGATCACCTTCACGAACGCCGGTCGATTGTCGAACTGCGTTCCCGTGAATATCGGCTTGGCGTTGGTACCCGAAGGTGTACCCGCCGATACAGATTCGCTCGACCCGCTGAGAGTATGATCGTGTGCGGCCATTGCCGACCCGCTGAAACTTGGGGCAGGGTGGGTATGCGTCAGGGCTGCTGCGGTTACACCGGCTGTCCCGATCTTAACCCCTGCGGTTGCCGTTGCCGCAATGGTGCCAACTATACCCCCCGGTGTACCTGCTGAGAGTGACGCGCTATCGTAACTTCCGACTCCGTGTGAGTGTCCAGCCAGAGCATCGCCGCTGAATGCTGGCGCGGAATTCTCGCCTGCCGGAGTAATTGCATTACTCCCGCCCGCCCCTCCAATGTCAGAATTCCCCGCCGCTGTGCCCAGAACGAATTTACCGCTGAGTGAGGCTTCCTCTGTCCATCCCGTGCCCAAGGTTGTGCTGCAAGTTCCTGAGACAATAAGAACGACCACGCCAGACGGCAATCCTGCGCCTGGAGGTCCCTGATCACCCGTATCGCCTTTGACTCCTGGTGCTCCGTCATTTCCCGGTAGCCCTTGAACACCTGTATCCCCGATGTCTCCTTTATCGCCCTTTTCACCTGGAGCACCGTCATTCCCTGGCAAACCTTGTGGACCCGCATCGCCGGTATCACCCTTGGGTCCGGGAGCCCCATCGTTTCCAGGTATCCCCTGTGGGCCGACATCTCCAGTGTCACCTTTCGGTCCCGGCGGACCTTCGGGCCCAGGTGGTCCGGGCTCGCCCCCGCCGGTTGGGGGATCAACACACACCCAGCCGCTCGTCCCTTTCTGCAAGGTTTTTCCCAGGACGCAATCCTCACCTGGGGGGTATGGAATACAATCCTTCCCTATTCCATTATGGCAAATGTTTTGCGCGTGCCCGACCACCGGTAAGAGTACGAGAGCAAGAATCAAGTAGTAGTATCTCATGGTCATCTCCCCATGCAGATGATGGTGAACTCATAAGTCCCCGCCGCAGGTGTCCCTTGAAATGTCATGGTCGCCGCAGTCGCGGTAGTCTTGACAGTGGCAAACCCAGTCGTCGGTGCTGTAGCATCTCCACGGCTCACGGTGCAAGGCGGGTTGTCAGTCCACGTTAAATCTTTGAAAGTCAGGATCACGGTGGGATTGGCCCCGAAGTTCGCCGTTCCAGCGTGCACCTCGAACGTAGTTGCTTGGTCTGTGCCAACTACCGCCCCAATGTGGGCAGCCGGTGTATCGCCCCAGTTCGCGTGTACGGCGAAGTCGCCTGCAGCGAGCGGGGTGCCATTAATTGACTTAAACCGTTTCGCTGCTACACCGCCCCCAAAATAAGCATCTTTGGAAGCACTAAATCCCCTCGGCCTGGTGACGGGACCGCTGGAAGTTCGAATGTAATCGCTCAGCCCGCCGAGCTCAAGTTGCGCTCCCCAGGCGTAGATTGTAGCGGGACCATTATCAACATAAGCGGGGAAGATGCGAAAATGCACAAAGTTCGCGGTGCTTGTCGTGCCACATACGGAGAAACGCCTCCACACTGTCGAAACTGAAATTGTGGCGTGAGCAATTGTACCGACCGCTGCTTCGATGATTTCTATTGCTGAACGTCGTGCAGCAGCGGCACGTACCCAAACGCTGCCGCAAACCCCAGTGTTGGCCCCAGGAGTAACAACATTAAGAGCAGTTAGGTGCTCCATGGGAACCGCCGCCAAGACAATGCTGTCAGCGGTCGTTGTACCATCCGGGGCCACGACACTATTGGCCACAGTGGTGACATTTGCTGATTGCGGTGTCCAACTCCCATGCGTAAAATCCTCGGACTGAAAAATCGAGTTCGTCTGCAAGCGAGTTTCGTAAAGTCCTCCGTTGCGGCCATCCTGATAGTCGCTCACCATGGGATTGATTGATCCGCTATCAATGACGCGAATTTTCCAGGGGGCCCGGCTGAGTACAACGGGGTCGTAAGTTAAGGCGCTTAGAGTGAGGGTCAATGCAAGGTCTGTCACGCTACTATTCCAGATTGAATCTTCCAGCCCGACACTCGGCAAAAGAATTTGTGTTCTCCGGTCGCCTTCCAGACTGACGTTGAACGCCGGGGCACCTGGGCCTGTCTGCCATGTCCCGCCGTTGAAACGGATGTCCTGACTGGGGGTTGTTCCGTTCGCGCCGATTCTAATTGCCTTGCCGGTGTTGGCGTGCTCGATGTAAGGCTCGTTGACGGTGACGGACATGCAGCCACGAATGTCAAACCCTTCTACAGTGGCGACTGCATTTGTAACTTCCGAAAGCGGGGAATCCATCTGTATGCCATTGCAATCTATGAGCTGAAATTGAGTTCCCTGATCTGCGGCATTGGCATTATTAATCGCCATCGGATGTATGAAATGATGATTATTCGAATTGAAAGGAGCCCCGATTGATTCCACTTTATAACCATACCGATTGCCTTGACTGTAGGGATAAGAAACAGTCCAGGAGATAGCGCCGCGTCCAAGATAAAATCCCGCTCCAGCTTTGAAGTTGAGGACATTAACATTTTCGATGCGTCCGTTGCTGACACCTGCCGCATCTGTTACGGCGACACCGTGAATGGAATTGACCGCGCCGGTCAACCGCAGATTTCGGATTATAGATTTGTCGCTGCCAGCCCCGAAAGTGAATCCGTTTGTCGCTCCCGTCACGTTCCAAACCGTCGCATCACCCAGGCCCTCGATGTTCACGAGACTGGTAATGGTCTGACCAACCGAATCACTGATAGTTGCGGCTCCCAGGAGTAACTTCACGGGCTTTGTCACGCCGGCAAAGATGTTTTGATTAACTGTCTGCGCGCCTTCAAGGCCGCGTGCATCGATCGTGCCGCCCGTGGCAGGCAGGGCAGCGATTGCCGCCGCGATCTTTGCGCCCGCGTTTGCACCAGCAAAGCAATGGGCATAGCAGATATTGTTCAGCCTTGCCACACATCCCAAAGTTGCCGCTCCCGTAACGCTGAGCGTACCCCCAACCGCGAGATTTCCGGTGACGGTAAGGCCCGCCACAGTGAGCGTGCCGGTAGGCGATTTCAGCCCGTCCACCGACCACTGCAAGACCCCGGCGGAGTTCTCCACCACGATATTGTAGGTGAAGGGGCCGAGCCAAATATCTGCAAATCCACCTGCATCTAGATGGACGGGATTGGCGTTGGCGACCAGGCCGGTATAGTCGGTGTAGGTAGCCTGCGGTATCATGCCCCCGGCGACGTAGGTGTGGACCCAACCTCCAGCGAGAGGTGCACCCGTGGAGGAAAGGAACTGCACGCGGGGATACGGTATGGGAGCTACGGAAACCTGCGCCCAAGAGACGGATGCAAAAAGAAGGAAGATAAGAGCGAGACGTTTAATCACTTGATCACCTCGAAAATGGGCTTTTGACAGGCCATATTATGACATAAGCCTGACTAAACAAATTCTCCTATGGGCAAACTAGAGACCCGCTCAACGGTACTGTCCCCACACGGGCCAAATCTTGTCAATAGCGCGCTGGATTTGACCGATCGTAGCAGCTTCTGAATGAAAGCGACTCTTTAGTCTCTGCCCTCTCGCCGCGTCCCAGAAATCCGTCCACATATCTATAGCGGCTGTTCTCCTCCTGGTGGCCTCCATTATTCCCGCTATAGTCTTGATTTGCTCCGGCGTGGGTTTGGACATAATTTCGAACCATGCGCGCGGGTCCTCGGGGTCAATTCCAAAGGTTCCGCTGCGTACCGCGCCGGTTCTGTGCATGAAATCGTTCACTGTCAGGCCATCTGCTATATTAGGTCTAATTCCCATTCCAGCAGCCGCCACCATCTGGTGCTCCTGGTCGGTTCCTATCACTTTACCCGATTTGTCTATAAAACTAGTCGCGGAGGCATCTATTTCTGCAAAGTTCTGGGGTTTCCCGAATTTACGGATGACGCGTTCCTCCTCCAGAGTAACTTCGTATTTTGGTCTGAACTTTCCTCCACCTGCTATCTTGCTCCCCGGCGCATTCAACTCACTCAGCGGCACTGTCCCCACATAGGTCTTCGGCTCTCCATCTGCTGTCCTTATTATATTGCCCTTCTTGCTTACCACACGGCGCGGCTCCCCAACCTCGTCCAGGAAGGTGTCGCCTACTTTCAAATCGGTGGCCTTGGCGCGGGTGAGGGTGGAGAGAGGTGTGGTCCCGGTGGGAATCTCCCCAACAGGTGCGGCGGCTTCGGGGGCAACCTTAGACCTACCAAGATACCTTTCAAATAGTTTCCCAAGTTCCGGGTTTACTGACTTTGGGTCTATGAGGTAGTTCCCATAATCCATCGCAATTTCCTCGCGGTGGAAATGGTTTTTCGTTATCCACTCAGGCTTGTACCCCTTTGCCTTCCATTCAGCACCCTTTAATTTCACATATTCATCAAGTAATACACTGCGACTGCCCTCGGGAAGTGTTTCAATTACCACGTGGGCTATTTCATGGTTGACTACGTTGGGATTCTCCATGTCTTTCGGACTATTGAAGACCAGCCGCTTCCCCCGCCAATCAACCTCTGCTTCGTAAGTATGACCCTCCTTTGTCCTTGTCTTATCAACTTCTATCCTCCACCCCGATGGTAACAAATCCGTCCTGGTGGGTCGGTTAGCCCCTTTCGGCGCGACGGCTTCGGAGGTGACGGGGGGTGCCGCAGGTTCCCCGCCTAGGTATTGCCGCATCATGCGTCCCGTCGTTGATTCTCTCACAACTGTCCGTCCAGGTTCGATCACTTGAGCTGGTTGCTCAATAGCTGCTCCAGAAGGTTGTGGAGTACTTGGATAACCGCCTGGACCTCCAGCTCCTAGTGGAATGATTCCTCCAGTAGGAGCACTACCAGCACCTGGGGCAAGTGGTGAAGGGGGCATAATCAAAGGCCCGGGAGGCAGCATAGGAAAAGGTCCAGGAGGTTTTGGAAGAGGTGCCCTCTCTGGTCCTTGAGCAAACTTATCCATAGCCTTCCGTAACAAAGCGTTTGGAACCGCAGCCCGTTCACCATATGTCCGTAGAGCTTCAACAGCAGGCACGGCCATCACGGCAGGCAACACACGAGGTTCCATTGCTACAGCACCCGCAATGGCTGGAACCAAGAGAGGATGATAAGTAAAACCCCGAGTGAATACTCCAAGGTATTTGGGTTTCTCTGCTTCCATCCGCTCAGCTCTTGGAATGTTCCTGTTCAACACCTCATGTAAATCAGTCATTGCAGCATAATCAAGTCGTGCTTCTCGGATGCCTGGTTCACCCAAGCGATCCAAAGTGCCATACAGTTCTCTACGGACAGAACGAGTGACTTCATCAAGTACAGCCTTACCCATCGAGGCACGTTCAGCCGCTGCCTTTGATTCTGGAGTCATTTTCTGTAAAGCTCTAGATGCAGCATTAAGTTTGGCTAGCAACTCTCGGCCATCAGGCAATGGAATTCGCTGTCCAGCATATCTAACCATCTCTTCGTCAATTACTTTTGAATTCTCTGGGAACAAAGCATCAAGGACAGGATTTTTGAGTCTTCCAATAGCTGAAGCGAGATTGTTACCTAGGAGAGTCGCACCTGGGTGACGGTTGACAGCTAAACCGATAGTATCATTCTCCCACTGATCCATATAATCCCGTAGACCATCAGCTGCCTCGCGGACAGTAGTAGGTTTCTGTTGCGCAGCGAATTCCCTCATGTGGCCGCGTTCTGATAACCGTTCTATCTGTTTAGGGAAGTTGGGTTTAGTTCCACGTAGAGCTCTAATAGTGTATTGATAGCCTTTTTGTGCAGCTTGAACAGGAGTATCTGTGATTATTCTCCCTACTATTCTTCCTCCTGCTTTTAATGTCTTTGCTGTTGGCTTCAAAGTTCCCTTCACGCCAGCTATTCCCATCGCCGCCAGCGACGCTCCGCCCAGACGACGTTCCAAGATATCGGCAGGGGTCTCTCCCGGCTTCGGAGGAGCCGTCACCTCCTCCACGCCCTTGCCCAGGAACCAAGCTGAGGGGACGAACCCAGCGAGCGCTTGTATTGCCTTGGGCGCTCCAATGGCGGGCAGGCCTAGGCCTCCCCCGACCAGTCCCACCATCGCCGGGGAGGTGAACCCGGCTACGGTATCACGCAGCCCCCGTAGATTCTTCGCCAATTGGTCATACTTCCGCATGGCCTCAAGATTACCCGCCCGCTGCGCCACTTCCGTCATCTTCTCCCAGTGGGTGATCTCCTCATTCACGTTCTTAGCTTGGAAAGCCTCAGCCTGTGTGCGTGCCCCCAAACTGGGCACAATCTTGCCCAGAGTTTCAGGTGAGATCAGTGGTCGCATGAGGAATCCTGGCCTCTCAGAACTGATTGGTCTGATATTGGTGAATTCATCCTCGACCTTAGCCTGGGCCTCAGCAATAGATGGGCGAAGGCGCTCGGCACCACCCGTCCATAGCGTCGGGATTGGTCTTATGTTCGTAAATTCTTGCGTGCCTGCATTTCCATTTGGCATTATTCTACTGCCCCTAGATCCTTGCCCTGAGCGTCAAGGTAGTGATCCCTTCCATCTTTCCTCGACGTACCAATGCTTACTGCTCCCGGGGGTGGGGCCTTCCCCACTTTACCCTCCGCCCCGCCCGCAGGCGCACCAGGGGCGGAGGTGGGGGAGGTCGCCGCCGGAGTTGGGGGAGGCGCACCCGGAGGCGGGGCTGCACCCACGCCCGGGACTGGAGTCACCACCTCCTCCTTCTCTAGCAGCGCGGAGCCCGCCCCGCCCAACCCTTTCAATATCTCGATAGACTTGGGACTAAGAAGCTTGAAATCGCGCGCTTTTTTCATCCCGGTTACCCACTGATAGTCCAGAGCATCCATGCGGGAACCGAGCAGGCGTACGATCTCCTCGTATGTCGCCTGCAGCTTCTCCGGCGAGTCGGACGAATTGAGTTGCTCCTTCCACGTCGTAATTTCCTGATCGGTACCTGCGGTGCCCTTAAAAACAGTAGCCGCCTCGCCCGCCACGGCGTTAGCATCAATTAAGAATCGGCGGACCCGGGGATCGCCCCACCAATCACTCAAAGTATAATTGGCAATTCTATTCCAAAACTGCACGCTGCGGTTCTGCAGGGCCTCTGATGAGTCCTTGAAGTTTTTGAGATGGCCGATGGCCGTATTAAGTGAACGGATATTCCCAGCTGCTTTGCCTTTCGTGAATTCCGTGCGGACGGCGGTGCGGATCTGGAATTGAGTGGCGTCAAAATTAGGATCATACATGCCCGCCAATTGGAGCAGCTTCTGCCAATAAGGGCTGCGGAGAGCGAAACTGCCGGGGAATGCCAACCGGCCCTCAACTAGGGCTTTGACTATATTGGCGAGGCCCGGGGACAGCTTGCTAAGGATCTCCTCATTGGTTGCAAATGTTGGTGCCCCTGCCATTCCCGGCACTGCCGCTTGTGGGATTCCTCCCATACCGCCAAATCCCGCCATCTCACCCCGCGATCTAGCCTCCGCTTCTGCCCCAGCAGTCCTGGCTCGGAATTGAGTCAGAGCGCCGAGGGCCGCCTTCGCCGGTGCATAGCCCCTACCGGCCAATGCCGCTAGGTTCGCCTCCGTCGCCTTTTGCATCTGCCGCTCCTCCGGAGTCAAGGCGGCTTCCTCTGTCGCGATCTTTCCCGTTGCTATAATGCCTGGGATCTCGAGGGTAAGGCGGTCAGCGCCGGTCTGCGCCGTCAGCTCCCTCGCCGCCATCCCACGTCGGGCGATCTCCTCATCCATTAGAGACTTGCTCATGCCAATCGTCGAGTCGAATAGCGGCAGGACTTCATCGCCGGGGTATTGCGCGGGGAGCCGAGAGGTATCCACTTCGTTCTGCTGGAGCATCGCCAGCTGTTGGGCGTATACCTGAGGCCGCATCTGTGGCGCGGCGTCTTTCACAGATTTGAGGGCACGGGCGACGAGATCCATGCTGGTCTGTACATTCTTGAACTTTACCTCGTCTAGAAGTTGGAGGTTCTTCCGACTCTCTGTGAGGCTGCTCTGCAACGTGATCAGAGTTTGGGGGTCCGCCCCCTTCTGCGCCGCCAGCTGCAGCATCTTTCCCACGTCGCCCCCGGATTCCACAGCGGCGGACTGGAGGATCTTCTGGCTCGCCAGTGCCATCCTCTCCCGCTCCATTTGCATCTGCCGTATCTGGCCTTCCTGCGTCAGGCTGCTCAACTGCAGCATCCGCCCATACTGCTCGAGCGGGTTCTCAAGCGGCGCGGGGGGCCGAATGCCCAAAGCTGGAAGTGGAATACCCATACGTCACTCCTTATACATAGCCGCCAGTGGGTTGAGGTTGTTTGCCGAGTAGCGAGCTCAACAGCAACAGATTGCTGATGTTCGACCCGATGCCACCTACTGCCCCGCCCCAGGCATTCGCCCCGCCGACGTAACCGCTGGCCCGAGCTGCCGCCGCATTCTGCAGAGCCTGGGATTGCTGCGCCGCGCTTCCCATCAGGATGTTGGAGACGCTTCCCGCCGTCTGTGCCCCAGTCTGCCCGAGTTGCGCGGCGGTGGTCTGTCCCATCCCGGCCATGCCCGCGTAGCGGTTGTACTGATTGGCCTGGCCTTGCTGGAAGATGTTGTAGGCCTGTTGATACTCGGTCAGCGCCCGGTTGTAAACGTTCTGATACTCGCCCGAGGCATATTCCTGCCCGTAGCGCGTGAGCGCTTTGCCCGTCCCGCCGGTGAGCAATCCGCCCCGCGCCGCCGCTGAACGCTCGATCGCCTGCTGGCCCTGCGCTAGGCGGAATTGGAAGCCCGGCTCGGCCTCCATCTGAGCGGTGGTAGGCGCAGCGAATTCCTTGCCCCAAGGCTGGGTCAGTTCTCCACCCGGCCCCATCAGGCTGGCGAGGGTGGTGACGGCTCCCTGGCCCGCCTTCAAGAAGGGAGCCTGTTGCCGCTGATATGTTTCCCATTGCTGCTTCTGGAAGGCTAGGGCCTCACGAGCGGATCGCGCCTCAAGTTCAGCCGCAGTCTCCGCTGCCCTCGCTTGGGTCTCTCCGGCTTTTCCAGCAGCCCTCGACCCAATAGCTGCAGCAGCGATGCTACTACCACCTGCAATCGCGCCACCAATAATCATCCCTGTTACTAGGCTAGAGATAATCATGCCAGTCTCCTCTGGTAGCCCACTTCTACTTGATGATACCCACGCCGCTTGTACAATTGCTCGATCTCTGCCGTCGGAGCAACCATTTGCATCCTTTTAGCTCCAAGATCACGTGCCATCGCTTCGGCAGCCGCCAGCAACTTGAGACCTGCTCCACCTTTTCGCGCTTCAGGCTCTACGTACCACAGAAGTTCCCCCGCCGTCATCTCCCCTGAGAAGAAGTGGGGGAAAACGAGGAATGCAAACACTCCGATCAACTTGCCCTGGTATTCCGAGACGAGAATTCTTCCACCGGGATTTTTAAGAAGTTGCACAAAGAAGCCAGTTGCCTGCTCGGGATTGTCCGTTACCTCATCACGGTATGGCCCCTCAGCCAAGAACCGCCGTCCCATCTCTACCACTCTCGGAAGGTCTGCGGGAGTAGCTTGCCGAATCATCGCGGCACTCCCTGCCACGCACGATGCTCACGTAGTCGAAGATTGTGCTGAATACACCAGGCATTCACGGCAATAGATGCGACAAACACCGCCTTCCACAATCGCCGATGCCCTTGCTTCTTTAGACGCCAGGCAAGTAAATTCAAGCCCACCTCAGCCCCCAACCCCATAGCATACATCCTTGCTCGGCTGGGATAAGGCCCCAAAAGAGAATTCATTTCCCTGATACCCGGCATGGTTTGTTGCTTATATTTGGTGACTTCAATGTCCGCAATCACCATCCCTGCCGCCGTCGCGCTCAGCAACCAAAAATCCCGATTGCTGTGCCGCAAAGATTCCTGGCCGCTCAGCGGTATTGCCGACATCAGAGTCACAAGGAACATCAGCACAAGTACCATGCCAGTAACCATGCCCCTATCCCCGGCGCTACCGCCATCGTGATCGTCGCCCCAGCGAGAGTATACTCCACACCAACCCCCTGCCGTTGAAGATGCCCGGACATGAACAACAGGAGCGCCGCCGGGGGATTCGGACCCTTCGCCAAGGTATACACCTGGTTGATCCCATTGATGGCCCCAGCCGGGACCTCCGCCGCCGCGATGGACGTAGGCAGCGCCTGGAACCACTTGATCCAGGCCGTAGCTATGCCTGAATTGGTCTTCGCGTCCGCAAATAGCGTCCGAATTGGCGGCCCAGCGCTGGTCATGTGCTCACCTTCAGATAGGCATCTACGATCCGCCAGGGAATCGGGTCCGTCACCACTATCTCGTATACTCGATCCCGCGACCGGCCAAGTCTGCGCCAGATAATGCGCTTCCGGTATTCACCCACCTTGCCGGCCGGTGCCCAGTGCTGATTACTCCAAGTCTTCGCCCCGTCGTCGCTCCACCGCAGGATAATCTGTGGATCGCTCCCCTGGCCCACCTGCAAGGCCAGTCCCGGCTCAAGGTCTACCTGTAATTGGTGATGGAAAATCCATTCCTGCTCCTGCGAGATGTGCGGGGCGCGGCGCATCCGGCGGATGGGATCGCCATCCTCATCGTGGAACTCAGTGCTCATCTCATAGATGTTGGGGGCCAACCGGTCGCCGACCAAATGCTTACCGAAGGCGTAGGCGTGGCATTGGCTTCGATGAGCAACGTATCCCGGCAAACTTGGGTCCCAAGTGCCGCGTTCCTGCCACATCCCCGTGGACGCATCGTAGACCCAGGTAGCCTTCGCCGTGGGGAAACTTAACACCCAAAACGAATGCCCATCGGCTTGATAGGCATAACTCACAACATCAGTGGTGGTCGAGTAGGACTGCCAGGCCTGCTCGACGGCATGATTACTGACGCGGGTGGGAGTATAACCCGAGGCTCGCCAAGCGACGGCAGCTCCACGCTCGTCCTCACCCAGCCAGAAGACCGAGTTGTCCAGCCGCACCGGGGAACGCTTCGCCCCGCAGCCCTGTTCGATGAATGCCCCAGGCATCACTTCCCAAGGAAAGTCTGGGTTGCCGGAATCGTAATAGACCTGCGAGGCCTTTCTTCCCCACAGCCATAATTCGCGATGGTCTACGAGCATCGAGACGAGGTTATCGGGAAAGACGGAGACCTGGGCGATGTCCGATGGATCCCAACTGGTTGCATCCAGCAGGGCTGAGATCTGAAACCGCTGCGAATTGTCGAGCATGACGATGAAATAGCCATCCGAATACCCCGCCAGGCTCGGCGTGCCCAGCATTCCTACCACTGGAGCCAGCACATCCGTCGTCAGGTCATAGGAGTAGGCAACACCGCCAGAGACAATCAAGAGTTGTGTGGGTCCACCCGCGATGGAGACCGGCTGCCCGTCGTCCGCCACCACGCCGCGCAAGGTGACTACGCCATCCAAGGCCAACTCGTAGAAATTCGGCCCGACGACAGCGAAGACACGATCATTGATAGTGTGCAAACCACGGCTGGAAGTTCCACCCAAGGGAGTCCCGTAATACACCTCTATGATGACCGAATCGACATAGAATGTGGCTGACGCGGCGACTGGGCCTGCACCTACACATTGGATGGCAAATCCGAAACCTGACGAAATAAGATCTGCCGTAGGCCAGTTGGCATTCCAAAGGTCAGTCGGGCCTCCGTAGGAGACTGCTACATCTGGACCACCAGATGGGCCGTAACTGCTGAAGGCATCAAGTTTCAATGTTCCTGTCTGGACGACACCATCCTTAATAAGGTAGAGACGAAGTATACCCTGCCCAAGGAGTCCACCGACGAAGTGCCCTTCCACCGTCGCCCGTATACCGAAAATCGTCGCATCTGGGAGAATCACGGTTGCAAATCCGAAGTCGCTTAAGTCTAGATAATGACTCACCTCCGGGGCAGGCGGAGCCCCAATGTTCGCCCAGACTAATGCCCAGGCATAGGCATCATCTGAAACCTCGGCATTGTTGGGATCATGCCACGGTTTGGTGCCGGAACTTGCATCGTCTACTGCGGCTGCTGGACTCCGAGGCCCGTCAGACACTCTAGTCGCAAAAGCGAATCTCTTGATCCCTGGTGTCGGATACAAAGCTGCTGGCCCTTTTCCTGCACCGCTCTCAATCGCTTCGACGTACCAATTTATGCAGCGCTGAGCATCAGCGTTGAGCGACTTGCTGGCGTAGGTTGGCCCGACGAATCCAAATTTAGCCACGCCGCACCCCCTCGCCGGTAAGCCAGTTGAATATCCTCTTATTCGGGCTCACCAGGGCCGGGTCGCAGCGCAGATCTGCAACGGGCGTGTTGAGCGATTTGATTATGGCTTGGCTGGCAACCGCCTGTATCGCCACTTCCGGCGTGACGGAACGGCCATACTCGGGGGCCAGATCCACCGCTAGATTGTAGCGCAGAGCCTTAGCGTACCCGGGCGGGAAGGGGTAGTCCGTCACCAGATCTGCGAATTGTGATAGCGCCGACCAGGTGTAGAGGGCCGTATCCACCGCGAGGTTAGGTATGCACCAGTAGCTCAGCACGCGGAGCGGGAACCCGCCGTCGTCGTACACCTTGAGCGGCAGGGCCGAAGCAATGTTCTTGACGGGGATGGCCGCCCACTGGTCGAGGGTAAGCATCTCCATAGGCAGTTCCAATGGTTGGGCCGGGTTCGCCAGGTTGATAATCCCGGCGGCCTCGATGCGGGTGGGACGGGGAACAGCAAAGGTACCGCCAGGCAAGCCCATCGTGTAGGCCTGTACGCCCGCCGTCAGGTGGAAGACTTGACGACCGGTAGTGAAAATCATCAGCCGCTCCGTCTGCCAGAGATCCACCATGTCGTTCAGGATCATCAGGCCGTCCGCCGCCTCCGCCGCCGAGGGTGTCTCCCCCGAGGCGAGGACGCCGATCAGACGAAGCGAACTAGCGATCAGATCATTGGCCTTCATCGGCTACCTCTTCTTCGAGGACTTACCAACCTTAACTTCCTTCGGCGACTTGCCTTCCATGACCTCTGTTAAACCCAGAGGCTCGGGTTCTGACAACGACGGCGATTCCAGGACAGGTGTGGACTCAGGAAAATTCGCTGGGGATTCGAACCATTCACCCTCCAGGGCGTTCTGCTCCTCCCAGTTATTCACCAGTCTCATACCCTGCTCCGGATGGAACAGGTACTTTGGAAATTCATTTGCCACGTGGCTTATCCTCCTTCTTGGGTGCATCCGATTTCTTCTCCGGCGCAGCCTTCGGCTTCGCGGATTCGTCCTTGCCCGATTCCTTATTCGCCGCCTCGAACTTGCCAATCCAATACTTACATTCCTGGATCGCCCCATCATAAGCCTGAAGATCGGCAAGAGTTTGATCGCGGCCCTTCTCAAGCCCGGCTAGCCGGTCCTGGAGGGCCTTCTTGGTGATTACGGACTTCGGATTGTCCGAAGGTTTGTCCTGGGCGAAGATCGAGAGACCTCCACCCAGGACAAGCAGAATCGCCAATGCTACAGTCTTCACGGCTCACTCCTAATCAGTCGGAGCGCTCGAATAGAGTTGAATGTATCGAGCGTTGCCATCAATGTACACTTTGATATAACCGTCTGCTGTGCTGGGCTCAGTTCCCGGGTTATCGTTCCAAACCAATGGAATAGACCCCGTAAACTCAAACGCAGCATTATAAGTTTTGCTGTTGGTTTGAGTCTCCGGGACCTCAATTCGGATTGGGACGAATTTGCCGGTGATGGTAGTGGCGGAGAATGCCGAGCGAATACGGAGCGCGCTGACATTCCCACTGAAGGTTCGGGTCCCGGCATCGTCCGTGACCATTTCTATCTGAACGCCACGTACATCACCGGAGACAGTTCCCGCCGCCGTGCCCCTCGGATAGGGACTCACGTGCAGACCGATTATGTTGGCAACGGCAACTCCGCTATTGAGTCGTGCGGTGATCTCGGCACCCTCAATAGTGCCTGTCGAGGTGACGGTCTGCGTCGGGCTGGATTGGAAGCCGATCGAACTGCCGCTGGTTTGAACATAATCGCGACTGTTGATGCGGACAGGCTTCGAATCAGCTACACTCTCTAAAGTCAAGTTGTTGCCATAGGAAGCCTTGATGTTGGTTATTACCTGCTCCAGTGCCCATTGACCATTGTCGCAAGTGTACAGATTGCCGCTAAGCACGTTGATGAGCGGCAGGACTGTTTGGTTGGCTGAGGTGCAGGAACCGGAGTAATCGCGGGCGGTGAAGTAGTTGAATGGCCCGACGTAGATGGTCTGCCCCGAAATGTGAGGCTGGGATTTGGTCCCCTGTTGACCCCGTATTACGGTAATGAACAATCCAGATACCCCTACCACGGTCACGGCCTCCTGATCAACGTAGGCCATGGTGGTGTTAGCCACGAATCCAGTGGCCGAGGCCACGTAGAAGACGGTCTGGGTATCGCTCGTGACCGCTCCCGCGAGGGTCGTCTGGGTGAGGGTTGCCTGAGGATAGCCCGCCGACGCCAGCGCCACCAGCAACCCAAGAAGCGTCAGTACCTTGGTGATGTATCGCATTGCGTTTACTCTCCTTCTGAGTTGAGATGCGAGAGGAGGACCCGGCCTCCCCCCGATTACCGCCGATATCGGCGTCTAGCTCGCCACCCGGCAAGCCAGTTCCGCGTAAAGCGTGGCCCAGCCGTACAGGATATCCAACCGGCAGGGGAAACGATCCGTGTTGATGTCGTAGGCCCGAACCAAACGGATGCTCAGACCCAGTTGCTTGTCGTTCACCCGGGCGGCCATATCGACCCCGCCGGGAAGTGGCAGATCCGCGCTGCCCATGGCAAAGGCGTCCTTGTGGAACGCCAGACCCTGAGGCGTAGAGGTGCTCGCCGCGCCTAGGATAGTGAGGGGCGCGTTGTTGGCGGGCGAAGCCGTCACCGTCTGGAATCCCCCGGCGACGGTAATGGGCGGGCTGATCGGGATGGTCATATTGCCGCCCACGTCCGAGAAGCTGTCCGCCGTGACTACGAATTGCCGCAGCGCTCCGGTCGATTGCTTATTCTGCGGGTTCACGGCGAAGCCATTGGGATAGGTAAACACATCGCCCCGGTTGAGGCGCTGGAGGACTGCCCCTGTCCAGGTGTCGGTGACGAGGCTGGCCCCCGTCTGCCCAGCACCATTGACGAGAGGCGCTCCGCCCAGGACCCCGATGAGATGGGTGCGGACGTTCTGGTCCATTGACCACTTGAAGCCGATGGTGCGGCCCATCAAGCCCTCGGCGTACTGCTTCTCGATCTCCGAGGACTCGTGGAACAGGCCCTTCAAGGCATCCACAATGGTGGCCTGCATCGCCGGACTGAGAATGAGGGATCGCTGATTGTCGCGAGGGGCGGCTTCCTCATCCAATCGCTGACCGGCCTGGAGGTAGGTGAGCAGGGCGTTGGGGATGGTCCCCGGCACGCCGATGCAGTTGTAAACCTTCAGGTATTCGGCCAGCCCGTCGTAGTCCATGAAGTTGGCGACGTTGGCGATGGCGGGCTTGACGAAGCGGTCACTGAAATCATCAATGGACAGCGCCAGATCCTGGCTGGTGAAGGCGATGTCCACGCCACGTTGAGTATTGAGGACCAGAGGCACGCTGGTCTCAGTCGCATCCTCGAGGAGGAGGCCCTGACCAACGCGGCCCACATAGCGGGGCGGCTTGCGGATGTTGAGCACGGTCCCGATTTTGGCCCCCGCTCGGCCAAAGCTGTCATCGAAATCGCGTCGGACAAACTTGCTGAACACGAGGTTGTTCTCCAAGATGCGGAGAGCCTCGCGGGTGATCATACTGATCGTGAGTAGTACGTTTGCCATTGCGAAGGCTCCTTTTCTCCTCGGCCCGGAGGCCGGGATTAGAATCAGATGCTGCTGCGCTTACTATTGCCGCTCGCGTTTCCGATTCGGAGCACCTATTTCCAGCCCGTTTCGCGGGCCACGGATGACAACTTGCAGCGATTTGCGACGGGGCCTACACGCCGACCCAGGGGCGGACTTTCCTATCCTAGTGTACTCGTTCCTTTTCCTGTTGCTCACGAACTCTGCGGTAGTCCGGGTAAGACAATTGATCAAGCGGGACCGCAGACTTCGTTGAAGCCCCACCCACCGGTTTAATCGGAGGCGGAGCGCTGCTTGAAACTTTGGGCTTCCCGCCGGGCGGAGATACTTCCCCTCCCTTCTCAGCTTCCTCAGCGGCCAGGGTCGCCGCGATCACTCCCGCCCGGGCCACCGCCGCCAGAGGGGACAATACACACAACTCGCGGCAAATCTCGGGATGCTGACCCAAATAGTAAGCCACAGCCGGGCCGTTCTCCAATTCCACCACGACTAATTGGACGCCCTGTGGAATCTGCACGTCCTCGCGGTTCACCACTTCATCGAAATCCGGGTATTTCTCATGAGCCACCGCGACGCGCTCATTATAGGCATCAAAGGTTTCCTTAGTCCGTTGTTCCTCCGCTTGCTTAGTTGCCTCCGCCGTCTGTTTATCAAGGGCCGCCTTGATCCGCTGATCGGCCTTCCATTCCGATAGCGCCTCGATGTATTCACTATAGGGCTTACCCTCGAACTGCTCCTCCGTAGGCTTTCCGGCCTCCACTGCGGGAGCGACCCCAACGGGCGCAGCGGCGATCTTGCCCTCTAGGTGCGCCAAGAGTTGTTCAACCCGTCGGCCTTGTTCCTCCAATTGCTCCTCGAGAGCGTAATTGCGGCGCGTCAGCTTGTCGATGCGCTTCTGGAAACCGCCCTTGCCCTTCTCCTTGCCCTCCTCCTCTTTGGCTTTAACTTCCGCCGCTAATTCTTCGGCAGTCTTCCCTTCTCCCTCTTTAGCCTTTCCCTCGCCCTCCGCTGGCTTAGGAGGCTCCTCCACTGGCTTGGGCTTAGAGTCAACTTCTCCCGCTGGTGGGGTTTCGACTTTTCCTGCGCCCACACCCGTGCCTGCCTCCACCTCTACTGGTTTAGCCCCAGCGGGCAATCCCGCCGCCAGATTCACCTGTTCCTGGGTATCGGTCGTACTTGCAATCGTGATGTCCTTGCTCATGGGATCGTCTCCTTGGATTCGTTACCGGCTGTTTATCCCCAAGCCGTAGGGAAATTGTAAACTTTCTTAGTTTTTACTCATTCCCCGAAACGTCCCGCCCCGCAGGGTCAGGACGATCGTTCCCGTGCCCGAAAGCGAAATGTCATCGGGGGAACTCGCCGCGTCGGTCGTGAATCTGATTCGCCCGGTGCGACTCCCGCCCGCGACCGGGGTGAACGAGACATTCACCGCGCAACTCGCTGCTGCCGCCAGAGTCGCCCCACAGGTGGTGGACGCGATATTGAAATCTCCCGGACTGGTCGGCGCGGAAGTCGTCGAGGCTACGATGCTGGTGATGTTCAACGTATTGTCGCCAGGATTGCTCAATGTGATTGTCTGCGCGCCGCTCGTCGTGCCGACCACTTGCGGGTTAAAGGTGAGCGTTGTCGGACTGAGAAGCACCAGGGGCGTCCCGCCCACACCGGGGCAACTGCCCATGTTGTCTATCGTGCCTGCACCCGTCCAGGTGCCAGCCAGATAGACGTGGACGGTAGTGCTGGCGGCGGCGGTGGAGTTCACATCCAGTCCAGCCGCGCCCGCGATACCGCAAAAGGTAGCGCTGGTAGGAACTGGCCCGCCGGGAGGTGCCTGACTAGGAGTCAAGAGACTCCCGAGTTTGCCGTGTGTCCCGGTGACAGTGGAATTCTTTACCGTCCACCCATTCCCGTCACGCAACCAGAACGCCACACCTCCGGTATCGAGGGCGATGGTTTCGTTGTAGATGACGGCTTGCGCGTCGCCGACGTACTCCGTTCCATTCGATGGGTCGCCGAAATGATAGCAGCCATACCCCATCGTGGCCGCGCAGTTCACCACCTCATTGTCGTGAACCAATAGGTCGTTGACCTGGCGAAATCGAAAGCATCGCCCGTTGTTGGCCGTACAGTAATTCGAGTACACCTGCCAGCCCTGTGTGCCGGTGGAACCGCTGTCTGGGCCGCTGACGGCGATGGCGCGGGGAACGCCCTGGGAAACCGTATTCGTAGTAATCGTCACTTTGTTGTTATGAATCAGCCCGTTCACATACCCAGCTTCGGGAATAACCTCAATCAGGTTACACGCCTTGGTATCCGCGTTGCATGTCAAATCGTTGTTGAGGATGTCTATTTTCTTGCCTGTTCCTATACGTAAGCAGCCGGAACGACTGGCATTCGGGGCCGTTCCCACGTAGCACGTTATGTGGTCAACCTCTAAGGCCAGATTCGTGCCGTCCAGACCTGTCCAGGAAGCCCAGACGGCCGCCATTCCAATCGTTCCAGGGTCAACCGAATTATGCGGTGTAAGGTGATGCAAGCGGGTCTTCGCGGTGTAGTTGCTGTCCGAGCTGAGATGAATGCAATAATCCCCGGCTATGCTGCAATTTACACTGCCGTTGAAAATCGTCAAACCGTTGAGATTTATCGTACCCCAGATTCTCCCGGTCAGTGTGTGCCTACGCAGGTCTAGCGTCTGGTGCCCACCGTATGCCAAGGTCAGACAAGTGACTGTGGGATCCGATCCCAAATCGGCAGTTATGTAGTACGCTGTACCCGCCGCCAGAGTGCCGCAGGCGGTAAGTTCCGTGCCTCCAGGAGGCGCTCCACCTTCATAGGGGTCGCCCACGTTGCCGCAATCGCTGTTGTCGGTGCCGGGTCCGCAACCCACCACACCGTAAAGCGGCAAGGCCGACAGGAGCAGGAAGCCGAGAATGAAGAATAGGCGTCTCATTAGGGCACGATCCTCCCCGTCCCACCGCCGCCACCGCCATACGTTCCGGTGAGCGAACCGTAGGTCACGCCGGTCTTCACGTTCGCCGCGCCGGGATCGGTGGGCATCTCTATGGCATGGCTGTCGATAGTGCCGAGAACGTAGCTGGAATCTTTCGGAAGAAGAATATAGTTCGTAGCTGCTGGGGTGTAGTAAAACGTCCCCCCGCCCAGACCGACGGCTGGCCCCTTTTTGCCGTAGATGAGATTCCCGGTCACTGTCAAAGTCCCAGCGGTAGCATAACAACCTGTGACGTAGGCAGCATCCGCGCCCGTGCAGTTACCGTTTACGGCCACTGCTGCCGAACCGTTCAGATACAATCCATGGGCGCTCCCTCCGCTGCCTGCAACACTATTACCGTTTATCGTCACGGGGCCGTTGCCGGTAATGTAGTACCCCGCAGCCGCAGAAGCCGACCCACCAGTTATGGTTCCAGAAACTACGACGGTGCAGGAGGTGTGGCTATCCTCAACGCCGCGCTTGGAGGCGGTGCCGCCGCTGGTTATGCTTCCACTGATGGTTCCACAGCCGGTGCTGCCAGTCAGGGCCACGGCACTTGTGCTGCCAGCTAAAATGTTCGCGTGTAGCGTGGTCATTGTTCCGAGGTTGGCAGTCGCTAGAGTGAATCCTCCGCCAGTGCTCGCATTGGTCTGTAGCGTCACTTGCACGCTTGTTCCACCAGCATCGACGTTGATGGCGAGGTCCGTGCAACCGTTGGCGTCGAGCACGTCTCCATTGGCTCGGTTCGCCCACACGAGTGCCGTGCCGCTTCCGGTGCAGGTGCCCGTAGAGGTCGGAAGCCACAGACTGGCCGTGTCGATATTCACGGTGCTGGATGTAGCGTAATAGGTTGTGGCACGGGCCTGACCCGCCACCAGAAGGCAGATAAACAGGAAGATTGCTTTTCTCATTATGGTGTCCACCTCGTCTTGAACCGCAGGGCGACAAGCCGGGCATCCCCGGCCATCGTGTCGTTCGTCCCATCGTCAGCATCTCGCCAGAAGTGAAAGAACATGCGTTCGTTGGCCGCGCAGCCAGTCACGTCCACACCGGTCATGGAGGCGATGTTCCGTTGGTTAGTCGTGCCCTTAGCTGCATCCTTCACCGTACTGGCAGTGTTCCACGCAGGGTCAAAGGCTTCGGCATCGGCCACACAGGAGGTCTGGATGGCCCAGACCGTGTAGCCCGTGGTCGCTGCCGCCTGCCACTCCACATCAACGTCCACACCACCTGTGGCGGTCCAGTCGTCGGACAACCAGATTGAGGCCTCCACCAGTTCGTCGGTATCGGCATCAAAATCCAGCACCGCCCTTCGCAAGGTGTTGGTGCCAGTGATGCACGCCGCTGATGGCACCGCGGTAGCGGCGAGATCGAATGGGAATGACGCTGTGGTGTCCTGGCAGACTCCCTCAAAACTATGAAAAACCCGCATCTTCCCGTTTGTGGTGGCGATGACATACCGAACGGCCGTGTCATTGAAAAACCAGAAGGTATCGGGACTTCCCGCCAGAATCCCAAAATCGCCCGCCACTGGAGCACCGGGGAGAGCTGCCGGGGTGATGTTCCCAAGGCCGGTGCCTCCGATAATGAGTCCGGTTGCGGGGTCATAGGTCAATCCCGCATCACTCGCTATCGCCTGGGCCGCCGTGAAGTAAGCCACCTCATTGGCGACCCCCGTGCCGGTGACCGTCCCCGCGCCTACGCAGTTTGCCCCGCCCGCCGTCAGGCAGGTGAGGTAGCCGGTGATGGAACTTACATAAAGCCGATCATAGCCCACCGCCGGATTAGCCGGGGTCGCGATTTCCGGTATATCTTGGTAGCCCGTGCCCGTCCCGTTAGCGAAGGCCCCGCTGATTCCCCCTGAGGGCGAGGAATTGATCACGATGGCCGCCGTGCCGCTGGTGTAGGCCGAGGCCCGCACCCGCAAATCCGTCAAGCTGCCAACGTTGAAGGTCCACAGCCCCGCCGCTGTCGCCAAGGTGACCCCGCCACCCGCAGGTTGGGGGCTGCCCGTGGCCGCCACCCAGGTCACCCCGTTATTGCCCGACTGCTCGAACTGCAGCGTCGCCACGAAGGTGCCAGAGACGGCAATCGAGGCGCTGGCCGGGAGTAGGTAGGAGCTCGTCGGAAAATGCAGCGTGATACAGGCATTCGTGGTATAGCAAGTAGCGCCCGCTGCTGTGATGGAGCCGGCGGAACTAGATTGACCTCGGGCTAATCTGCCCGCGAACGCCATCAGTGCCAACATCATCAGGAACATCAGAAGGCGTCGTTTCATTGTGGCATCCCTCCCTCCGCCGCAGGCGTTGGCATCGCGGGCATCGTTGGCGCTGACGCTGGCATCGGCATTGCTGTCGGCGCAGGGGGCATCGGCACCGCCGCCGCGCCTGTAGGTGCTCCCGTCCCATCGCCTCCCACGGGCTTGTCCTCGTTGAGCAGCGTCAACCTTTGCTGAACGTCGGCAATCATCGCCTTAAGCATGGCGAGTCCCGCCTCACCTTGAATCTTGGCTTCGGCCATCATCAGTTGCGCTTGGACCTGCAGCGCCCCGATCCGCTCCCGCGACTCTAATTCCAGCTTCTTGGTGCGCACGACTTCGCTGATCTGATTGAGTTCCCCCACAAGGGCTTCATGCTGCTGCATCATCACCTGAAGCTGCTGTCGCAGCGTCTGGGCTACTGCTGCTGGATCCTGGTCGTCTGGAGGCTCCTGCAGATTCGGCGGAAGTGACTTCTTCAGTCGGTCGGCGATTTCCTGGGCGTAGGGCCAGTCCATCTGCCGCACCAACAAGTCCCCCACCAAGCCCATGATAGTTGGGTAGGCCTGCACCAGCCCCATCATGGAAGCCACAGCCTCCTGGCGCTTGGACTGATAGGACAGCCCCGTGCTCACGGTCACGTCGTAGATGCCCGTGCCCACATCGTAAATCTTCTGGATGGTCTTATCCTGCAGCATGCCTAGAGCGGTCTGGGCATCGGCCACTCCGCTCGTCTTGGAGTTGTACACTCCCACACGCTTCACTGATTGGTCCGGATTGATGATCCGCTGCACTCGGGGCGCGTCGTAGATGCGCGGGATCAAGTCGATCAGAAGGCGTCCCGTGGCCCGAATCGCCCGCGCCAGGTTGTCTGCGAAATTCATAGTGGCGATGCTGCCCTGCTGCTGGCGGGCAAGGATGGCCTTACCTGACTGCTCAGGGCCGCGCTGCCCAAGCGAGGCATCGTAAAGTCCCATAGTGGCCTTCAAGTCGTTGTCGGCCTGTCGGGTCATCAAGGCAATGGCTTGAACGGGAGGCTCAAATACTTGGCGCTGCGGCGGGGGTACGGCTTGCCCGCCCAGGGCCATGGGCTTGTACTCTAAATACGCTAGGTTGCGAACATTCGCCTGCTTCCATATTCCCTCGTGACCCTCGAACTGGCCTTCCGCTCCGACGTAAGGGGCCTTAGGAGCAAGAGCGATGACTTCCGTCGCCGCCGATATCCAATAGTTGTACATCCGCTGGGGGTCCTTAGCATTGCGGACCAAGCCTGCCAGATACCGCTTGCCGTTGACATCTAGGTCGTCGCCCAACACCGGGATGATGCCAATCCAAGTCCCAGGCCATTCACGTTCTTCCAAAATCTCTAGAGCATTGATCTTTGACCACATAACGCGCCGGTCGAGCACGTCCCGAGAGGCAACAACGGGGGGCTTCTGCACCTGGATTTGATCGTATTCGGTCCGGTCCAGGACATCGCCACCCTCGAGGCGGACCAATTCACGTTTGGTCTCCTCTACATGCCAGTACTCGGCGATGCGGATCGTCTCCTTCGACGCCCAACCGGGAGCTTGATTCCCTATGCTGGAGAATTCCACTAGGGAAGCGAGAGTAGAATCCGGATGCTGAACCTTATACTCCTCGGCGGTGAGGTCTTCGATGATGAAGGCGAATCGAGCGTCGGAATAGTCGGATTCAGCACAAGTGGGATCAAAGTAGACGGTAAAAGGATTCTTGATGCGTTTGAGTAAGATCTCTTGGTCAAAACTCTTACCATCAAGATACTCAGTGATGAGGCGCCAGTACCCGAAGCCTCCAATAACGCAAGGCTCAAATCCCCCGTCGTAGACGATATCGGCATTACTCCGATATTCGATATGCCGGATCATCCCCTGAAGGATTTCCGCCACCTCAATGCTGGCCCCCTCACCCACGGGATTGACTTGAATAGCGGGGCGCTGTTGGCGTTGTTCATTTGTGACTTGCCGGACAAATTGTGGTATCCGGTTCATGGTCAAACAAGGTCGCCCATCCGTCACGCGCTGGGTCTGGATATCATTGGGCCACTGCTCACCGGTGCGGAATTTCAGATCATCCAAGGCCTCAGCGCGATTAGTGAACTCAGCTTCCTCGCAAAGCTTGAACCGCTCGCGGGCCAAGGTGAGGAATTTACGGACGCGCTCCAAATCAGCCCGTTTAGCCTCTTCTGGAACTTGGGCCGATCTAATCCCCGGGTCTGGAGGTATCGGGAGTAGGAGCTTCGTGTTTGAGATTACCCCGCCCATCTATTCGTTCCTCTTTTCCACCACCAAGATGTCGCCCTCTTGGATCATCACCAGATCATCCCGCTCGAAGTCCACAAACCGCCCAAATCGCACAACGTCACCTGGCTTGATATCCACCGAGATGCGCCCGCCGTGGGAATCCCGCTTGCCCGGCCCCACGGCGACCACCCGGCCCCGGCCTCCGTCCCGTGGGGCGATGTCCGGGGCGACGATCACGCTATCGTGCATCGTATCCAGGCGACGGACCAGGATGCGGTCATTCAACGGTCGAAGGTTCATTCAGCCCCCTTGCCTAACTCAGAGTGATACCGGCGGTCCCGATGGTATACCACGCGCCGCCGTAGGCCACCAGCATGAGCAGCGACGCCACCGTACCATTGAAAGTGGCGATGTGCGTGCTCCCGTTAAAGCAATTTGTCGGCCCGGTGACGGTGTGCGCGTGGCCGCCGCCATCCGCCACCATCAGGATGCTACCATCCTCGCCACCGACGCTGGCATCGCCCGCCTTCGGGGCTGTGAGGGTCATGGCGTCCACGCCCGCCGTCAACACCAGGACCAGCCCGGCGTGCTCCAGGACATCGGCGGCCCCGGTCAACACCCGGTTCAAGAAGAGCGTGGCCCTATTTAGGGCATTCCGCACGTCGGCGTCGAACGCCCCTTCCTTAGTCAACTTGTACGGTACTGGCATGTTCGTCCCCCTTCAAGATTTATGCGCCCGCCGCAATGAGCTCAGCGGTACGGTCTTACCCCCGCGCTTATAGGGGATGCGATGCCCCTCCTTGCGCAGATAGGATAGCTGGATCGCCCGGGCCTGGTGCGGATTGGTGACGATTGCGCCACCTTTGCCGGAATGAAGCTTACCGGCGTGAAACTTCTTCATAACCTCAGATGCGGGCATAGTTACTTCTCCTTCCCCTCGGCCTCGGCGCCTTCCACCAGTTTCTTCCCGATGTAGGCGAGTGCAGAACCTATCTCCTCGAAGACGTAGGAGGGGGAGGATGGATACACGGTATTTGGCCCCCGCTTCTTCGGCTCGTATGAACAAGTCACGGTGAAGCCATTCTCAGCCATCCGGATGCTGATGGACTCAAGCTCTCCCCGATTCTCCTTGTCTGACGTCGCTTCCTTCACCGCAGGCTCGGATGCGGCAGTGCTACCCGCCTTCGCCTCGACATACTCGCCCTTAGCCATGATCATCCCCCTACTGGCCTATTGCATCCAGCTCTGGTCGCGCTGCCCCGGGTAAACCAATTGCGTCTTCCGTATTACCTGTTTAGACATAATCTTTACCGAGAAAGTCATAGCCAACATGTCAGCGCAGTCCGGCGAGGCCAACCCGCGCTTCTTCATGTCCTCTTTCTTCTCTAACTGGATTTGCTGCTTGCTAGAGAAGCCATACTGCGGCCCGGTGAGGTCAGACTCCAACTCAGGATCGTCTGGTATCTCAGCTCCCGCCGCCAGCCAGTCGCGCATCAACCCCCAACACTCAGCTCTGCGATTAAAATAAGCATTACAGTCAGCAGCTCGCTCGCCCCCGTGAAACTCAAACAGCTTATGGCCGTAGCCGCGATACTGTAGCTGGTCTACGACACCCGCGCCCAGCCCGTCGCCGTCCACCACAGTGGCGTCAGGCGCCTCAGATTGGATAAAAGCAATAAGACGCTCTGCCGTCTGCACTGTGCTGAGGCCCCGATGCTTAGCTAGAATTACGGACTTGCGCCCCTGCCGAAGGCCGATGACGGTCTGGGCGTCGCCATAGCGCGCCACGTCACAAGCCAGGATTTTGGGCAGGCTAGTGAACCCCTCGGCGCGGTAGCGCCTAGCCATCGCTACAGTATCAGATGGTATCAACTGGGTGCTGCCTGCCCGGGGAAACTCTCCCCGCACGCGAATACGCACAAAGTCAGAATCCTCACCATAGTCTTCAATCCACTTAGCAATTTGCTCTTTGTTAGTCCCCTCAACCGTGCGGGAGTCAATTTGCATGGTCTTCCAACGATGCCGCTGGCTACCAAAACACTCGCGGAAGCGCCCGGTGTTTTGCGTGGGGTTGCCGAAGGCCAGCCAGATGATCTCCGTCTCCTCATCAGTCAAAGCTCCCTCAGAAACCTCCCAAATTTTATCAACGATGCCCGAAGCCTCGTCATAAACGACGATGATGCGTTTGCCTTGATTGTGAAGCCCCGAGAATGCCTCAGAGTTCTCTTCACTCCAGGTCAAAGCATCAGCCCGCCAAGTACGCTCGTGCCCCTTCTCCCTGGAAATGACGGACGTAGCCCCCAACTCCCACCAATGAGAATTGATCGAAAGCCTTGACCATTTGTGCAACTCAGGCCAAGTTTTTGTGGCAAGCTGCCGTCCTGTCGCAGCGGTAATCACAACTTTGCAATCGTCACAGGTAGACATGCCCCAGTTAGTAACCATGGAGATGAGAGCTGATTTGCCAATTCCATGTCCTGAGGCGACGGCGATGCGGCAGGGTTGAAAGTGGGTTTTGCGACTTCTTAAATGCTCTCCAATAATTCTCAAAATTTTTTCCTGCCAGAGGCGAGGGCCGTCCGAATCTTGAAGAGCTTCTTTACGCCAATCATAGGCATACTTGACGAAGCCAAGAGGATCAAGTGTATATTGAAGTAAATCACCGCCCAACTCCTGCTCCCAGTCCTGGACCAGGGGCGATGGCAAGGGCGGGGGGGTGTTGCTCGCGTAAGGCGTGGGGGGGCGGTGCGATGTCAAATCTTCCTCCAAGGGCAGGCAATGAACGAACGATGATTTGAATCACCTCTCATTATTATAAGGGCGTTGCCCATGTCATCCCTCAGACATAGCCCGAACGTCAACTGTCTTCCCTTCCATTAACGCTTTCCTTGCCCGTTGGATGCGACTGGCGAGAGAGACTTCGATACCGATCTCAACTGTCTGCCTCGACCTGCCTTCCGTCCGGTCCGCTATCTCGCTGGCGGCTTGGACCTTCAGCCGGCTACGCTCCATCGCCACCGCTATCATATCTTGGGCAATATCTTCGGCGTAACTATGTCCTGTTTCAGGATTAACCGCGGCGAGTAAGTTCCGGTAAGCCTTGCTCAGTAATTTCAATTTCGGCCGGCCGCCTGGGTTGCGACATTCGCCAGGGCGGAAGAGGCTTGGATTGTAATGAGAGGGATGTCCTTTGGGGCCGATGACATCAAAATCGACCACCACAACGTCATCTCTTATTCCAATTCCCGGTTCAATCTCAATCAGCTGCGACGTTGCCTGATTTAGGCTTGAATCCCCGTTGTGAGGAGAGGTGTTGTTTGACACAAGGACATCACTATATAGTGGACTGATGCCAAAGTAAACATTCTACAACCAATCAATATCTATACGCTATACGCCTTGCCTACCAATCTTACTTATATATGCACAATTTGAGTATGTTACTTCACGCCCATAGCCAATTTGATTGTAATCAAAAGGCCTATACCATAGATTAACATACTCACTTTGTGCATATATATAATAGGTTGTCTCAGGAAAAGTCGAAAAGGTGACGTACTAGTCGCAGCGCAAGAAGCAACATACTCAACTAATCACTTTGTAAGTTTATACATGGCAACCTTACTAACGTTGCCATATATAAACTAGGAGATATAAAACGGGTCGCAATCATGTCAAGTTGAGTATGTTGCTTCTTATTCACTTAATTAAATTGACAGGCTGGGTGGTAAGATTGTCGTTAGGCGGCCTTAGGCTGCTCGTAGGCGCATTGGCAGGCGGTCAGACATATAATGACAAGCGAAAAGCGGTCGTTTGTTATCAACAACTTAGCGGGGCGTTTGACTAAATTCTCTTGTGATGACATAATCTCTCTTCGCCAGGCAATTCTCATGCCAAATCCTTGACAATTTCGGGACTAAACTATATTTTTTCATTACCCTTGACAAACTGTCTTCTACGATATATAGTCTGATTGCCTTGGGACATAATCTTTGCCAGGTTGACATTTCATGCCTATGCCGATGACAAATTATGGCTATCATTTATTGATAACAAACGACTTGCAAATTGTGGTTTGGCCTCTTAATTGGGACAGACTGATAACAAAGGACTTATAAGTTTGGCTGGTGACTTGCTACATAGTCTTGTGAAAGAGGGAATTAAATAGGCCTACGGGCCAGAAAGGAAACTCACGCCAATGTCCAAGCCAAAAGAGAAAATCAAGAAGATTGCGCAGCCGGCCAACGGCGAGGCTGTCAGCCTGCTGAAGACTAAGCACGTCGCAGCGCTGGTCGGCATCACGACCCGCGAGTTGCGCAAATGGCTCCGCACTGACGATGGCGGCTTCCCTGACCACATCTACACCCGCTACGGCTTTCCGGCCGACAGCCCTGTCATCGCGGCAGCCCAGGCTCACTTCGCTGCCCCGGCCGCTTCCTAGACAGCGGCAAGGCTTCGACGCCTCGTCGAGGCCTTGACGATGTAAAGGAGGCTTGATATGATGACGCGGAGACAGATTCACACTCAGAGAGTCTCAGCAAGAAAGTACGCTGAGTGTCAGAGAGCACATGTCAAGATGCTTAATGACAAACTACGATCAATGTATGGCATCACGCAAGCGAAGGCAACGTTGACGCAGATCGATCGAGCAATCAGCGAGATTGTTGCGAACGAAGCTGATGCTAAGAGTGGGAGATGATGTATGCTTTGCACGAACTGCAACATGACACGGAGACAGATTCACACTATTCTCAGGCACGCTATTCGCTACCTGCGCTTCCACAAGGCTCTGGCCGAGGAGACGCGGGCCATAGCGAGACTGATCATCGCCTACGGCAAAATCTAGGCCAGTCGGCGGCGGCTTGCCCCTGCCGCCCGCCTCCCCAGGGGTGGGGCGGACGGGAGGCACTTTAAGGGACGCTGGCGGAGTGAGGCGACACAAACTAGTAGACTGGAGGGCAGCACATGAAAACTTGTTATTACTTCGACAGTGAAGCGCCTGCACCGGTACATGGCCGATGCTTTCCCACCAATCAAGGCATAGTCAAGCTGAGGCTGGGAGCGGAGACGATTTGGCTTTGCCCTGCGCATGGCCGCAAGTGGGCTAAGATCATCGGGCAAAACTCAGGCCTGGCTCAAGGTGCTCACTTAGACTGCACCGCGCTGCTGGCTGCCAAGTCATAAGTCATCGGCTTGGCTGCAAGGCGGGGAAGGAAGAAACCGTGAAGGACAGTCAACAATTCGAAGGAGACGTTCCAGCGGAATTAACAGCGCTGGACGTAGCGGCAGACGAGCGGGACAGTTGGGCCGATTGGTGGTGGCCTAATTCGAGAAGGGAGGTTAATCATGGATGCAAAGACGGCGATTGACTATGCTTTGAAATTCCTGCGTCAACTCGAATCGTCACTTGAAACCGAAGAAGAAGTCAAGGAATACGAAGCGGCAAAGACTCAACTGGAATTTATGAAGACCTGGAAGCCAGCGTGAAGTACCGCTGATGGAGTGATAAGTCATGGGTCTGAGCCCCGCAACTCGAATGCCAAACGGGAAGAATTATCTTTTCGAGATTAAGATTTTACCCTTGACAAGGGAAACGTCCTGACGTATACTAAGGACGTGGTAAAGGACGAACAACAGACCAGAAAGAAGGCAAGAGAGAGATACCTGGGTGGTGATTTAGGGATGATTTCAGATGCCATCATGGGTAGATCTTTAATAAACCAAAGCCGGGAAGGAGGTGAAAACGATATGGCAAAGGAAGAAAAGAAAAAGGCGGAGCCCAAGGTGAAGTACTTGACCAGCAAAGATGTGGCAGCAGTCCACAAGGTCAAGCCGTCATTCCTACGCCGAGTGCTGCGCAGTCTGCCTAAGTACCAGGACGGAGGTTACACCCGGTACAAGTGGGAGGAAGGCGATACCTTCCTCGCCACTCTCGGAAAGACGATCGAGGCTTTCCGGGTGAAGGAGAAGGATCGCAACGCAAAGCGGCTCGCAGCGCTGAAAGACAAGCAGGCAAAGGGGAAGGGCAAGAAGACCGCCAAGGCGGCTCCGGTAAGCGAGGAGGGCGCCGAGGAGATCGTTTAGCCTCGGTAGGGCTGGGCCAGACCAGCCCCTCCGAGGACAGACAATGGACGAGCGGCTTCTTGACAAACTTCGAAAGTTGGTTGCTCACGAGGAATCAGCGCGGAAGATTGATAGTATCGCTGAAGCTGAGGCATTCGCTGCCAAGATACAGCTTCTCCTCTTCGAGCATAAGCTCAGCATGTCTGATGTCCAGGCAAAGGAAGTCAACAAGACCGCTTCACTCATCAGTGAAGATGGATTTGTCGTTGATAGGTTAGGAGGCTACGGTAATTTCCCGAAGCGGTGGCCTTACTTCGTCCAACTTGCCACAGGCATCGCGAAAGCCCACTTTTGTGGATGTATGATATCACAATGGGCCAAGCGCATTTATTTTGTTGGGAGAGAAGAAGATCGACAAGTAGCTATAGAGATGTTCCGCTACTTAGCGATACTAGGTATTGAATTAGGCAGCAAATCCTGGCGAGTCTACGACGGCTACGATGAACGCTGGGCTTTCCTCAAGTCATTTTACTTAGGCTATGTCGTAGCAATTTGTTCTCGCTACACCAGGCAAGCCCAGTCTATCTTAGATTCAGACTGCCGAGCCATTGTCCTGGTGAGGACTAGCCAAGATGAGATCCAAGACTACATGAGGGAGCGAACAGTAAAGTCGAAGAGAGGTCATCATCTTTCCAACTCCTCGTTGGATGGTTATTATTCCGGCAGAAAAGCCGGTGATTCTGTTGCGTTGACTTCAAAAACTCTTAGCGGGAGTTGAGATCATGGATATTAGAGAAATTGGAGTAAAGGAAATTGAAGCAACTGTACACGAACAGACAGGCCCCGAAATTGGGGGGGAGTTCACCTATCTACACGAGCTCCTTCATGAGTCGCCAAGTCTCTTGGAGTTTGCCACAGCTATGATTTTAACACTCGCAGAAGGTAACTGCCCTTTCAAAGCCTTGGCCGTCATCTTCCTAGTGGGTTATCGCTGCGGCTTCCAGCATTGTGTAGATGCAAATCTGCCGAAGGAAGGAGGCAACGATGCCAACATTTGAACATGGAGACATCATCAAAAAGCTGTTAGAGAACAACGGGATTTATCCTGGAGATCCCCAGTGTCTTGCTATCCATTCCTATACTCATTCAATAACAGGCTATAAACTTTATCACGTAGCCTACAGCGCGGCGGATATGGTTGCTTTGTGGTCAAGTCCTTTTGTCAAAAGTCCACTGTTGCTTTGGGAAGCAAAGTCTGGACTGACGCCTGCTGGGAAGGTTGAATTGGAGGAAGTCACATGAAAGTCACTTTGATCCCTTGGATCGCCGGATGGATTATTCTTTGCGCTGTTGGAGCTGTAGCCTGCATATTCATAGGCTTCCGCGCCGTCCAAAACAGCAACTTACGATTGGAAGAGAGGACAGGCAAACTCTTCCTCTTTGCAATGGGTGGCATAATCCTAGGCTGCATTGGTCTTCTCGTCTGCAAGTGAATCACAGACTCATAGATGATTTACCTGACTTGCCCTATATAAAGTCATGGACTAGACTATACAAGGCCATCTACGGGCAATCTACGGCCAAGGAAAGGCATCACTATGAGCCCCGCGTCAGTCAAGTCACGTCAAGGCCTCACCACTACCATCCGAAAACGGTATGAAAGAATTGTAAGGCTCAGACAGGCAGGCCATTCCTATCAATCTATCGGTAATCGTCTAGGCATCTCCAGACAGCGAGCTTGGATGCTCTATCACCGGGCAGTAAGAAGACTGAAAAATGGATCAAGAAATAGACATTAGCGAAGAACTTCGGCAGGGATTACTCGAAGGCGAGCGGATGGAGAGGTTAATCGTCCGAGCCTGCCATTGGTTAGCTGGTCTGTTCGAGCGTCATCAATACCAACTTCTACCTTCAAAGCTAATCAGAAAGTTGGCGAAACGGAGAAGTATATCCTATGGGACTTTGACTCAAGCTCGATTGCGAATGTATGTCACTTTCGTGAGGCTGTCAAAGCCAAAGATAAAATGGTTTTGGAAACTGCCTACTCCAACAGAAAGATTGATAATTGCCAATGCGCCAATCAAGCCAGTAAGATGGAAGAAAGACGTTGCAACAGACTTACTCATCGATCTCTTAAGTAATGGGCCGAAGGAAGCACGGGCTGTTTGGGATGAGGCGCGTAAGCGAGGTATCTCAATGAGAGTCCTTCACCGAGCTAAAAAAATCTGCCATGTAAGGTCGAAGAGGACCGACCAAGGCTGGGTCTGGTACCTGACAGACTAGGCTAAACAATAGTCAAAAATGGCGGCCTAGTTTGCCTTGAGATGAAATGGTTTGACTTGTCCCGTGTCTTACTATGGCCTAATTTTAGTCTACCATCACTTCAAGGAAGATGCGTCGAGTTGCTCGGTAGAAAGCTCGAAAGAGGTTTGAATGCATCGCACCGATGTTACGAATCGCCAAACCTCCACGCCCTGAAACTGGACCTCCGATTTCGACACGAGGCTTATGGCCTGGTGTCCATCTCATCGAGTTGATGAGCTTGTCTAGTCTTGCCTTCAACTGTTTGGCTTTCTTTGGTTGATACACTGGATCTCCGATTCTCCATGCTCCCATTGTCAACTTCCCTCCTAATCAAGTTTTCCACAGATTGAATTGCATGACTGCCACAAACTGCACAACCATTTCGTGTTGTTGTGATGTTCTCACAGTCAGCACAAAACACGGCAGATTTGATCGGAATTGATTCCACCGAATGCCAATTGGTTACGGATCCCAATGTCGGAGCAGGAAATAGCCATGGCAGAATGTCGGTTAGGAACATGATATTTCCTGATACCCAGCGCTAATCAAAGACCTGTAAAAGACTGACTCTTTTGGATCAAGGCCCTCTTTAAGTTGGCCTTTCACTCTGTAACCACTTGATTCCCATTTAGGTCTCGATCGGAATTCGTCTGCTGGATAATGGAAGCCGACTTTCCACAAGATCTTTCGGTCAGTCATAAAACAATAAGTGACCTTTGTTTGATCACAGCCCCCGCCTTCATGGGGAAAGGTCTTCTCTAATCTGGCGATAATGAGCCGGTCATAGGCTGAAAGTTTCGCCATCAACTTCCTCCTTCTTGTCAGGATTCCAAGTCACCAGTGGGGCATCTCCTTGAGGGACTTGGATGATTTCTCCACTCAATGACATTTTGGTAGTGAATCGTCCATTAGGTCTGAACTTGATTAGTTCCCTCAATTCTTCCACGGTCATGAACTTGACTTCCTCTCCACAGAGAACTAAGTACCCATCTCGAGGAGTATTGCCAGCCCATTCAACAAGAATTTCCATCATGTGGCCTCCTCATCAATGACAAGACGGCCATTTTCGATGTGGCTATGTACTGGGCGAGTCTGGCGTTGAAGGATGTTGCGTTTTGGAATGACCTTGACTAAGCCGTGGATTTCGTGGTAAGTTGCCTTAGCATGTTCGACGGCTTGAGTCTCATCTTGACACTGAAAGCCGCAGCCACAAGAATAATTCCTAATTATAGGCATTGGATTTTACTCCTTTTCTTTAGATAGTTTAAGGCTCTTCTCAATAAAACTTTATTTTCAAGAATTCTAAGTGCTGTATTACAAGGACAACAAAGCAATCCGCGAATCTTCTTAATTGCGTGATCATGATCAACATTGAAACGTTTTTTACTAGGCGGCTTTTTACATATAGCGCAAACGCCTTTTTGTTTATTAAGAAGTTTGGAATAACCTCCAGGGACTAATCCATAAGTTCTCCTAAGATATCTATCCCTCTCTGGAATTGCCTTCTTTATTGGAAGTGGGTGTAGTTGTCTGAATAAATGTCGTCGCTTTTTAGTTTTTTCATACGTGCAAAGTTTACAAGAAGTTGTTCTTCTACCAATTCTTTTACCGCTTTTTCTGACATAAAATTGGTCTAAGGATTTTGGAAGTCTGCATTTATAACAGATAAAAGTTGCCATGACATAATTACTTTACTACAGTCTGTATCTAAAGTCAAGGGTAATGTTTAGGAGGGGGAAGTCTTTACTCGGGAAGGCACCAGAACCAAAGATCGTTTATTTTCTTTGAATGGACTCCTAATGTTTCCTTTGCACGGCGTAGTGTGGAAGTCGAAATGCCAGCGGTCTTAGCCTCTTGGAAGATTTTACTGACCGGCATCTCACCATCAGCTAAAACTTGTTCAAGAAATGAGGCCGTTTCATCTTTCTTTCCCTTGAATATCCGTTTGGTGTTAGGATCAAAGTCAACTGGCCCTAGCCATTGAAGTTTAACTACATTAGGATCACTAGCGGATTCAAGTTGATAGGCTAGAGGTTGTGAGGGAACTGATAAGTTAGTTTTGATAGTAGCGACGATTCTCTTCTTTGGATCAGACTCGTCACTAACTATAATGAGAGCTGACCTAGCAGCAGCGACAATACCTACTGAACCACCTATTCTATATAGAGTTGACATCTCCTCTCTTTTATTTAGATGAGCAATGAGAACCATTGCACAGAGATTGTTTTGAGCTATGTCTGCAAGAACACTCATTACTCCTCTAATATCTTGGTCTTTGTAGGTATTGATTTTGGCTGAAGGTAGATAGGCGTTGAATGGATCGATAAGAACTAGTTGGGCGCTTGTCTTTTTGATGACTTGATCTAGTTCTGCTAAGTGATCAACAAGTGAAAGTGGTTCTATTCGATTGTCATCATTCACAATGAATCGAAGGGCGAATACTCGACTGAGGTCTGCTCCTACAGCTTCTAGTCTAGGTCTTAGAGTATCTCCTAAGCCATCTTCAGCTGACGCAATAATTGAAGTGCCGACTGGCGCTCGTTGTCCGTCGGGGAAAAGCGCTCCTCGTGATATCTTAGAGATAAGATCTGTCATCATTGCAGACTTGCCAATGCCAGGATCTCCAGCGACTACAGTTACTTTCCCTAACGGTATTCGAGTATTCCAAAGCCATTGAACTTTTTCTGAAACCACTTTCTCAAAACTAATGATGTCAGCTTTTCCAGACGGAGGATAACCGGCAAAAGAACCCGAAGAGAAGTCTACTCTTACTGATTCTTCTTCCTGTTGAGATTTTAAGAAGCCTAAAGATTTTTGAATAGTGCGTTTAACATAATCTTCAAAGTGCCCCTCTTTTCTTGACGCGGCATCTCTGCCTCTGGGAGAGTTCACAAAAGTGGCGTAGGTATCTGCTGCAGAAAGCCCAGAGGATAGTAATGAAGTGATTACTGCTGAATCTTGCCTTGAGTAGTCTTCTCCATAGCTAGGACCTCTTGGATTGTTCAATAGTTTTGTGATTCTATTTGATACCCCGAGATGTTTGACTACTCTTCCACCTAAGAAACTGACGGCATACTCAGCTCCGGGCTTTTTCTCGAAGAATCCACGGCTTACGAAATCTTCAAGACGATACAAGTTTGTAAGCCTTTACAAGTTTAGGTGGGTCATATTTGTGATTGTAAGTATTTGGGACTCGCAAAATTCGAGTTATATCAATTGACGCCACGTCTCCGAGAAGTTTTTGACAAAGAGCTCGATTCACCGCCTCTATATCAAGCCATCTTTGGTCTTGCAAAACAATTGGAGTATGGAAAATCCAATAGAGATGCAGCCCTCCACCAGAATCCACAATGACATCTGGATCTAAATCCTTAAGTCCTTCAAGTCGGCCGCTCAAGTTTTTTGTACCATCAATATCAACCCATACAGCTTTTGTCCTGAAGCAATGTTCCTTTGTGGAATTGTCACCTCTTCGAGTAGCTACTCCAAAATAGAATTCGCCTTTTCTCAGTCTTTTAGCTGTGAGATCAACTTCTGCTAGGAATTCATCAAGGCGAGTGCAGAAATATCGGTGGGAAACTCGGAGAGGATTTCTACTTAAAACTCTTAGCTCAATAGTTTCGCCTCTTATCAAGGAACTAGGCCAAACCATTAAGAAAAATTCTTCACGATCTATCAAGCTGTATTTGGGCATTATACTTCAGCAAATAAAGAAAATGAGGACGTAACCTATTTTCCAATGATCCCAACATTCGGCGGCAACGATAACAAAGAAGTCCCCTTAATTTTCCAGTTCGATGATCATGATCCACATCAAGATTTCGATGATTTGGACTACACTTACAAATCTCACATCTTTCTCCTCTTTCTTTCGCAAGGGCATCATAAATAAGTGAAGGGGGTTTGTGTCTAGGTTTATAAGAAGAAGGGTTCAATTTTCTATATTTCTTGATTAACTCAGATCTACATGATTTGCAATGTCCATGTCTTCCATACATCCCATTCCTGTTTTTATGGAACTCATGTAACTGCTTTGGAATGTGGCACTTACCGCAGATTTTCTTGCGATTCACGACTATTAGTGTATGTCTCATAGTCAAAGATGTCAAGTGTAAAATTTCTTCCGGCTGATTGACAAATAAGTCTTGACAAGTGAATACCCTTGACGTATAATCACGACTGTCCAATGGCTTATCCTTACAAAGTCAGACCCAGACCACATCAAAAGAAAGCTCTGATCAAAGTTTACTCGAAAAAGAGGTGTGGGTTATTCTTAAGAGTAGGAAGTGGGAAAACGAAAGTGGCCTTGGATTTCATTGGCGCCCTGCTATATAATAATATGGTTAGCAGATGCCTTGTTCTCGCTCCATTGAATGCTTTAGGGGTTTGGGAAGACCAAATTCTTATGAATGTGCCAGAGTGTCTTAATCTCAAATGGTCCTTATTCCGCCCTAGATCCAATGTTGATTTGACGAAAACTCAGCTACTTCTGGTGAATTATGAATATGCCCGGAAATGTCTGGGAATTTTGATGACTTGGGCACCAGAAGTCATAGTGTGTGATGAATCCCATCGCATCAAGGGGCCTTATACAAAGCAATCTAAATGTGCCCACAAGTTGGGATCTATTTCTAAATTCAACATCGCAATGACTGGAACACCGGCTTCTGAGAAGCCTCTTGGATTATGGAGTCAGTTCCAATTCATAGATCCTTCAATACTTGACTGCACTTATAAAGAGTTCAAATACGAATATGGAGTTTGGACGGGCTTTGGAAATTTCAAGTTGAAGTGCTATAAAAACCTTGACCGTCTTGCAGAAAAGATTGCTCCTCACATTATCACAATGAAAGAATCGGAATACTTGAAATTGCCCGAGGAGACTTCTATCAACATACCAGTGGAAATGGGTTCTAAGTGTCGAACTCTTTACAAAATGATGGAACAAGAATTCCTCGTGGCGGTTAAAGGCAAGGAAATTCTTGCTCCACTTGTCATCACTCAACTCATGAAACTTTCCCAGTTAGCTGGCGGTTTTATCATAGATCAAGAGAAACACCCAATCTCAGTTGGTGACCATAAACTCCAGGTTCTCCGTGATTTGGCTTACGATTTGATGGAAGATGGAGTGAACCGTCTCATCGTCTTTTGTCGTTTCATGTGGGAAATTGATCGGGTCAAATTTGTCTTCTCAAAGGATTGGGAAGTTCTCGAGGTCAGTGGCCGTATCAAGCATGAAGATCGAGTTCAGTTACAACATCGATTCAATTCTACAGTTAATTCAGCAATTGTAGTCGTTTGTCAGATTGCTTCCGGTTCATCTTCAACCAACATGCAAGCAGCTCATCATGAGATATTTTATTCGTTAGACTATAGTGCCATCAACTATGACCAGGCTAAGGGACGTATTCGCAGAGATGGTCAAACCCATCCATGCTTCTTTCATCACCTCATCGCAAAGGGAACTATTGATGGAAAAATTCTGCGGATTCTAAAGCAGAAAAAGGATGTAGCTGATCATCTCGAAAACTTAATAAAGGAAATTAGTGAAGAGCATGAAATTCTTGCTTAAACTATAGAGGAAGTATGGTAATTGTGGAAGGCGTTGACGGCTCGGGTAAGACAACTCTCATCAAGAATTTGATAGCAGATGGTTTGGTTGACAATGTAATCTCCAAACTATTCGACCCGAAATATCCTCATCTTCTTTATGGAAGATTATGCGACGCTCTCCATGATTATATGGATTATCCTCGTGTAGTTGCTGACCGATTCTTCATTTCTGAATTAGTCTATGGCCCAATTCTCAGAGGAAAGTTAATTCTTAGTAAAGCTCAGATTTCTACTATTTTGACCTTGATCCAAGCTCAAATACCTGTAGTAATCATTTGGTGTCACCCGCCATTAAAAACAGTTAAGGAATCACTAAGAGAACCTCAAATGGCCGGTGTTGTCGAAAGCATCGAAAAACTTTATACGGGTTATGAGGCCATCATGCCTATCTTATTCCGGGGTTCTTTTGCTCTGCAATTTGAATACGATTGGACTAATCCTGAAGCATATTCGTTCTTGAAAAATTATTTGAAAGGGATTCAAGATGAACATCAAGGACTTTGAAAGCATCTCATTACCTGACGGAGACTTGCTGAAACTGATCTTTCAAAAACAAAAAGAACTGGCTGAAAAGTATCACGACATTGAGTCAAAAAACGAAGGACGAGAAGTGCCCAGGATTGGAAATCTCGATATTAACTCGTATGCCGGCCAAAGACGGCTCAAGGACTTTGCTTGGCGCATCACAGAAGAAATCGCTGAGTGTATGCTATCATTAAAATTGAGAGCTTGGAAGCAAACTCCACAAATAACTGATGTTGATCACTATCAAGAGGAGCTGATAGATGCCCTTCATTTTTTCGTTGAATTGTTGCTTCTCTCGGGACTCGATGCCGAAATGACGGCAAAACTCTACCTTCAAAAACATGAGGTGAACAAATTCCGTCAACGGAGTAATTATTGATATGACAAACATGGGTGATTCAGCATCGGATAAAGAACTTACTTCGGCCTTTGAAAAGTGGTTGAGGGATAAAGGAGAGGAGATCTGGCCTTTGAGATTCAAAGATGCACTTCTAAAAGCATATCTTAAAGGTGCTCAAGAAATGTATGAAAGGCTGACATAATGCTAAACTTCTCCGGCGCAGGGTTAGTCTCGGTGTGGAGAAATGTTATTAGTGAGCTAGCCTTTGTTTATCCCAGGGCCTTAACTTGGGGCTTAGCTGTGGGTTATCGCGAACCTCTTCATGTCCATTTTGAAAATGTTTTTGATGACCAGAACATGTGTTTAGATATGGCGGGATTTACGACTGCTCGGTGGACTCGGTTGATGAATCTCTATTTTCGATCAGATCTCGAAGGTTGGATACGAGAATCTGCCCAAGTCTTTACGAAATATCACAAGCGACCAATTGTGAGAGGCTATCAACCTAATCGCAACACCGAACATAGCCATGGGAGTTGTCTTCAGGCTGTAAATCTTCGACTATTTCCGCAACCGAACATTTCAATTATTTCGAGGGCTTGTTTGATAGACCGGACTGGACTTATAGATATTGCTGTAATGAATACCATTGCGAGATATTTTAAGGCTTCTCTCCCCATTGATGCCCCATTGGAAATATCTGGAGATTGGATTATTCATTGTCCTTATATTAACAGTTATACTCAAGCATTTCATCTCGTGAGATTTGGCCTCATAAAACCTGATTTCTCTAACATGGATTCAGTTCTTAAGAATCACGTCATTGGGAAACGAGTTGCTGCAGTTTACGCCAGGCTCAAAGATTACGAGGATATCAAGTTTGGGCCGATGAAAAGGTCAGCGAAGCGTATCATCTCTTGGACTAAACATGGCATGATACATCGCAATAAACTCATACGGGAATTGTCTTTTGACGTGATCAAACCTGGTGGATTAGGAGATAGTCGCGATGCGGATATACCGGAACTTTAAGGAGACTTTTAACGAGATCGCTCGAGATCTCAAAGAGATGGGTATTCGAGTCAAAACGAAAAGTGTTCAGGATATTCAAAGCGAAGAAGGTTTTAACACTTTTGAGCTCCAGAATTATCAATACCTAGTCACAGATCCAAAACTCGAGGACATTCCGGTTAAGGATGTCGAATGGAGAGAAGCTGAATTCCTAGAAAGAATTTCCCCAAAATATCTTAATCCTGGAAAAGCTTGGGAACTTCGAAAAGAATACTGGCTGCCTTTTCTCCATCACGGCGTGTTTTCATATACTTATAATGAGACGATGGCTTGGTGGATAGAATTAGTGGTAAATGAATTGAAAAGAGATCTTAATACACGGCGCGCTTTTATTCCAATTTTTTCTGACGGTAGAGATTCATATAATCTTGAGGAGAACCAAAGGGTTCCTTGTTCAATCGGCTATTTCTTCTACTTCAGACAAGGAACTCTTAACATCACATATCTTCAACGATCTTCTGACTTCATCACTCATTTTTCAAATGACGTATGGCTTGCTGTCAAATTATTACGGCATATCTGTCCAGCACTTGTAGTTTTTCCCGGCACTTTTTCTCATTGGTTAGGTTCTCTTCATGTCTTCAAAAAGGATGTCGAAAATGTTTTCTAACGATCGACTCTCACGGGAAGAGATGTTGATGTCTATTGCCCGAGTCATCTCATTCCGAGGCAGCTGTCCAAAATTGAGGGTAGGCGCTGTTATCGCCTATCAAGGTCGAATCATTTCGATTGGCTACAATGGTTCTGCTCCCGGCCTTCCACACTGTCTGGATGTGGGCTGTGAACTTGACGAAAAAGGACACTGCATCAGAACTATCCACGCTGAAATGAATGCCATCGCCTGGGCTGCTCGATATGGCATTTCGACAGACGAATGTGAGCTTTACACCACTAATTCTCCGTGTGTCATTTGCGCCAAAGCGATCGCCTCAGCTGGCATTCTTAAAGTCCATTATCAAGCTGAGTATGATCAGTCTCACGGTTTGATATACTTGGAGAAAACAGGCATCCAGATCCAGAAACACAATTATGAAGAGACCTCTTTTATTAAGTATCCTCTGGGATGAACTAAATCTGAGATTCAAAAGTCAGATAATAAAACTTTTTCAATGAATCTTCATCCACAGGCCGAACTACTTTGGAAAGAACTTAGAAATCCAAATTGTACCGCTTGTGAATTGCATTGTGGAGCTCAGACGGTCTGCTTGCTTGGCGACGGCCCTGTTCCTTGTGAAGCAGCAATTATAGGTGAGGCACCAGGATGGAGAGAAGACAATGTCAAAATTTGCTTTTCTGGAAGAAGCGGTCTTTACCTTAGACGAACTCTCCGAGATGTGGGCGTTGATCCAAGAGTTGTCAGCATTGTTAATGTCGCAGCATGTCGCCCACCTAACAATCGAACCCCCACAAGAACTGAAATCAAAACTTGTTCCGGATTATATCTTGACAAGTGGATCGAAAGAATACGTCCACGTGTCATACTCATCGTTGGTAACTCCGCGTTGTTTTGGTATCTTGGTCGAAAAGGGGCGATTACAAGATTTGAAGGAAATCCTGAGCAAAAGAATGGGATTACCTATGTATTCTCAAGGCATCCTTCGAAGGTACTTAGAACTGACACGCCCCAAGAAAGAAAAATCTTCTTAGAGAATATCCTTCTCTTCAAGAGATGTTTGATGGGCAATAGTGGAAAGAAATTCACTCTCATTAGACTTCAAACCGCTGGACAACTGGGAGCAGCAGTTGAGTCAGTCATAGGAAAACCCGTTTACGTGGACATCGAAACTAACGGACTTAATCCATACAAAAAGGACTTCAAGATCTGGAGTTTGGCATTTTCTCTCGATGAGAAGATAGTTTATTCAGTTTTGATAGATCATCCAGAAGCAACAATATCGAAGAAAGATTTAGAACCGAGGATTAGGCCTCTTTTCCTTACATGTTCAATCATTGCTCAACAAATCAAGTTTGAAGGTAGTTGGTGTTGGCGTCGCTTTGGAGTTAGACCAAAATTTGCTGGAGATACTAAAGTCAATGCTTATCTTAGAGACGAAAATGACCAAAATGGTTTGAAGTACCGAGCCACTACTGAACTCCACGCCGAACCTTGGAACCAAGAATTTGATTTCACTCAACCGCCTCCTGTGAAACCTCTGACCATTTATAACGCTAAGGATGTTCATTACGGTCTGCGCCTTTACAAAGAAAAGGACTTGCCATTTTTTGAATCTCATTCAAAGATCAAGAGACTTCTTGACTACATTGTGATGCCAGCTCAGGAAGTCTTTCTCGACGTTGAACGACGCGGCTATTTCATTGACATGAAATTAGCCAAAGAAAGATTAGCTCAGGCGGAGTATGAAAAAGATATCACGCACGAAAAAATCTGCCACGAACATGGAATAGAAATAAATCTCAATTCCCCCCAGCAAGTAGCGGCATTGCTCTATGAGAAGATTGGCCTTGACTGTCCAATAAAAACAAAGAAAGGAGCCGATAGTACTGGTGAAGCTGCACTCATTCGATTACAAGGACAACATGAAATCATTGACGATATCCTTTCATATCGAAAGTGGCAGAAATATGATTCTACTTATCTGACCCCTTGGTTGCGTCAAGGCCCTATTTTGCACGCACTTTACGGATTCACAGATACAGTTACCGGCCGGCTCAATAGCACGTTAGTCAAAGATAAAAGAGGAGAGAAGACTGGAGCTAGCCTTCATCAATGTCCGAGAGACCCATTTATTCGCAATCTTATCGTGCCCAGGAAACACGGCTGGCATCTGGTGGCCTCAGATTGGTCTCAAATAGAGTTAAGACTAGTAGCCCATGCATCGGGAGACCCAGAACTTTGTCGCATCTATAAGGAAAATCTGGATGCTCACCTTGAGACGGCGGCCACACTTGTCACTGGTAAAATCACTAAGGAACTGCGTAAGAGAGCAAAAGCCGTTAACTTTGGATTTATCTACGGAATGTGGGCAAAGAAGTTTCGAGCCTATGCCAAAGAAAAGTTTGGCCTTGATCTCACAATGGCTGAGTGTGAAGAATATCGCGATAAGTTCTTCGCTAAGTATTTTGGAATTAAGGCTTGGCATTCTCGCGTTGAGGCTTTTGTCTCACAGAATGGATATGTAGAGTCTATCTTTGGTCGTATAAGACATCTACCAGAAGCTCGATATGACAGTGGAGTTCAAGACTGGGTAAAAAGAGAAGCCGTCCGGCAAGGTATTAACGCTCCAATTCAAGGAGCTGCTTGTGATCTTACTAAATTTGCAGCTGCACTTGTCTTTCATCCTCGCAGCAAATGGGAATTTCGAGCTGACTCCAAACGAGCATTTCTAATAGGCACCGTTCATGACTCACAGATAGCTGAAGTTAAGGCTGACTATGTGAAGGAATTTAAGCAAGGCATGCAGTGGACTTCAGAGAACATGCCTATCGAAAAGATATTTGGAGTCAAACTTCGAGTTCCTATTAAGATGGACGTCGAAGTGTATAAATGGAATTGGGAGGGGGAGAAATTGTGACGTGGACACGAAAGAAATACTCGTGGCGGGAATTTAAGAAAACTTGCTGGAATCATTCTTCACCACTAATGCGCTGGGTTACTAGTGAATCCTTGCGTATGTTACATAATCGTATGGTTTTACGATCACTCAAGAAGAAACGCAAAAGGTGTATTGGGGGGACTATTACTATTCGAAGACCAGTCCGCTATCTACCTATTGTGGAGGGGAAGAAATTAACATGAAACCAAAAATTGTTTGCCTTTGTGGTTCAACTCGATTTTACCGACAGTTTCAAGAAGCCAATTTTCTGGAAACGATGAGTGGAAATATCGTTTTGTCCGTTGGATTTTTTGCTCACGCCAGTCCGGAAGATTGGGCTATGCATAATCAACATGGGCAAGATCTTCACATTACTCCAGAAGAAAAAATCATGTTAGACGAACTTCACAAAAGAAAAATTGATTTGGCCGATGAGATCTTGGTATTAAACTTTTTTGGTTATATTGGTGAATCAACTCGAAGTGAAATCAACTATGCTAAAGCTCACGGGAAAGTAATCCGATATTTGGAGAAACCCGAATGAATATATTCTCGGTATCATATTCTTCTGACAAATGCCTCAGTCGCTGCGAGCAACAGTGGTTTTATAGGTATCAAGAAGGTCTTCGTCCAAAGACCAAAGACATCGGACTTTACAAAGGGGATTGGCTTCATAAACTTCTTAAAGTTCATCATCTTGGCGGAGATTGGAAGAAAGCTTTCATCGCGCTCAAAAGAAAACTTTGGACTCCGCTTTTTGATGAAGAGAAGGAATTTTATGGTGAGGATTTCCTGCCTCAAGTAAGAGATTTGATGGAACATTACGCCGAACATTGGGCAGAACAGAATTCAAAATGGAAACCTATTCTCATTGAAGAAAAGATATCCATCCCCACAAAATTTGGCTTTCCGGTCAATTTCATCGTGGACATGGTAGCACAGACTGGGAAATACAAACTTTTAGTAGAAACAAAAACAGGTAAGAATATCCCAGATGCAAAAGTTAGAATCTTCAATGTCCAACCGCATTCATACTGTTATCTTCTTCAAAGGAAAGGGATTAAGATTGATCAGATCGTCTGGGATTACATCAAAACTGAGATGATAGCTGCTCCTCAAGTCAGACAAGATGGAAGACTCTCAGAACGTCAAATTGATACCGATAGGCGCACTGTTTTGAAAGTGCTCAAGGAAAATAAGATACCAGAGGCCGATTACAAAGGGTTGCTTGATTCCCTACCGAAAACTAAAACTCTCGAACGTCATATCTCAACTCCAAATCTCAAGATAGGAGAACTTTTTGTAAGAGATTGGATTGAACGAGCTCGGCGTGTGCAGAAAATTAGTAGACCGACCCGCAATTTCAATAAGAATTGCTCCTTCGATTGTGATTTTTACAAACATCCTCTATGCCTCTTGGACATGGAGGGAAAGCAAGACCGAAATTTGTTCATAAAACAGCACTTTGTGAAACGAGGTGATGAATGAGTATTAAATTTGAGGATCCAAATATGTATCCACCTGACTTTCCAGTCTGCATGGGTTTGTACGGCTATAACGGAGTTGGAAAGACCACATTTGCTGGCAGGACTGGACTTCGCACTATTCATCTTGATTGTGGAGATGCCGGCAAGGTTGCTTTGAAAGGTTCGAAAAATGTCAAAACTGTCAAGATCCAATCGACTAAACAATATATTGAGATCATTCAAGAGATCAACTTGAGATATGCCTCAAAAGTGGATCTCCTCGTTCCGGATACAATTACCGGACTCCAAACTCTTGCTATACGAGAAGTTAAGGGCAAAGGCGGTGAAATGAATAGAAGGCGTTGGGGACAGGTGGCTTCAAAACTTATTGAATGTCTTTATGAAACCAGTAACTTTCCTCATGATATCATTTATCTTGTTCAAGAAAAAAACCGTAAAAAAGGCGAGGGTGATGACTCAATTCTTGAGATCAATCCAAGTCTTGTGGTATCAGTCCGCGAATTTTTTTCCTCCCGAGTAGATTGGATTGGCCGGCTTTATCTTGAAGGACAAGAGAGGAGATTAGATTTCAGAATGACAGAAGAGATTGAGGCAAAAGACCGAGCTAATCTTTTCCCAAAGGTAATCATTAACCCCAATTTTCTTTCAATTAGAAAAAGAATTCGGGAGAGGCTGAGTGAGAACTCGAATCTGTAGAAAGTGTCATATTGAAAAATCAATTCGGGAATTTCGTTATCATCAAAAGAGAGAAGGAAAAAGGCACTGTGATTGTAGAAATTGTCACAATGAAACTGCAAGGAAGAGAAGAAAGGGACGATTTCTTGAAGTCAAAAGAGCTAATCTTCGTCATAAACATGGAATAACTCTTGAAGATTATGACTCTCTTCTTAAGTTGCAAAATGGGGTATGTGCAATTTGCAACAAACCTCCAAGTTCTAACACTAGGAAAGGGTATCTATCAGTTGATCATGACCATAAAACTAATAAAATTCGAGGTCTTCTATGTTCTCTCTGCAACAATGTACTGGGATTTGCTGGAGATAGCATAAAAGTTCTCGAAAAGTCAATCGAGTACTTGAAAAAGGAGGAAATAAACAATGGCAAAGAATGAGGAAGTTACGGTGGACTTTGCTGGAGTCGAATCTGGAGGTCAGTACGTTCGAGTCCCAGAGGCTGATTATCATTTCAAGGTTGCGAAAGCAACTTTGAGGAAGGCGAAGGAAACCGAAAATCCCTACATCGAAACCTTCGCAGAGATCATGAAGGGAGAACAAAAAGGCAAGAAACTCCGCGAGACCTTCTCTCTCACGAAACAATCCCTCTGGAAGCTCCGCGGATTCTTGGAAGCCTGTGGTAAGCAAGTCCCATCCAAGGCCGTTAAGATCAATGTCTCCAAGATGGTGGGATGGGAGTTCGCGGGGACAACTTCGGACGACGAGTACGAGGGGAAGAAGAAGTCTATCATCTCCTCTTTCTTCCCGGTATCCGAACTCGGTAAGTCCTCTGGCGCCGAAGCACTGGAGACAGCTGGTGAAGGTTCTGGAGATGAACCCCCAGAGGAAGCGGAGGAGCTTTTCAGTTAGATGAAAAAACCTGAAACACTTCTCAGACGAGCTGTTGAAGAGGCCCTCCGAGAGGCTTTTCCTGGAGGCCTCTTCATCAAAATCCATGGGGGGCCTTTTCAAGCCCGAGGTATACCAGATCTCCTCTGTTGCGTTGACGGTCGATTTGCTGGAATTGAATTGAAGAGAGGACCTCGAGATCTTACAGCTTATCAACAAGTGATGCTCAGGAAGATAAGAGAAGCCGGGGGGATTGCTTTTTTGGCACGAAGTGTTGAAGAGGCAATCAATGGACTTAAGAAAGCCCTTGGGTCACCTATGTCCAAAGTTTGATGGCGTATAGATTAGATCTCGGGTAGACATAATAAGACATAGGGCAGGCAAAACAAAATCATCTGCGGCCCATCTAGACTTAATCTTTGGGGGTAACTTGGCCTTGTCTTACTCAAGTCATCAAATATGCCGTCTAATAGCAATTTCAAGAATGCGGGCGGTCTAGTGGGAACTGAAAGACACGGCCCACTTCAAGGTTCCAGTAACCAGTCTGGCGGGTTGCCCGCAGAAAGGCGCAACCGCGCAGGAAGGGAGGTGAGGCCACTTGAACAAGAACGCGAAGCTCAGGCTGTTTGTTCTGTGCATGATTTTTCTGGTTCTGTTGTATTGGAGGCCAATCACTGGGTTTGTGAGACATGCACGCTCTCACATGAAGTCCTCGATGAGCACGGTTGGCTTACCTGCAAAGCTCTCCGAGAGTCCATACCGGAACATTGAGCCAGGGCTTCTATAAGCGCCGATAGCCAAGACTCCGTAGGCGATACGGCGTAAAACAACGAGTCCGTGACGAATGGGCGACGGGGCAGAAAGGCGCAACTGGCGCGAGGAGATTTCCTCAATGAGCTACACCATCCGATGTTCGTTTTGTGGGGAGTTATTCGACCGTCAAGAGCATCCAGTTCTGGCGACAGCGACTTTTGATTGTTGCGTCGAATGTTGGCACAGAATCCAGGACTATCTCACGGAGCGGGGATTCTCGATTGTTGAGAAAGGCGCCACTGGCGTAGGGAGGAGGGGAACAGAGATGAGCAAAACCACAACGTGCATCCGCGGTGCTGAGATCTTGAACGGCGGGCTAGACGAGGAGTGAGGCACGGTAGGAGTTGGACATGGAAGGGAAATACGAGTACGAATTCTTTTGCTGGCCCGATGAAACGACAGTTAGGAACCCCGCTGTGTACAAACTGTTTGAGCAATTGCGGGTGCGGCAGGTTATGGAGTTGACCGCTTTGGAGTTTGTCCGATTCCGACTTGACCTCAACCAATTCGGAATTACTCTGCGGGAGGTCACGCGGAGACCGGCGACAGAACCAGGGACAGTTTTGTAAACCGGGAAGTGAGGCACGGCAGGAGGGAACCAGGGGATGAAGCGAAAGAAGTTCAAAATCGTACAGACTGACCAGCCAATCAACACCTTGTCTTGGGAAGACCGTTGGCCGAAGCGATATGACGACCCGCCAACAGACGTTAGTGCATGGCGAGATGTCGCAGCAAAGCTCCCGAAAGGCAAGCACCCAGGAGGGAAACCGTGAAGAAGGCAAAAGTCAAACAACGGGTTCGTCTGATTGGGAAAAAGCGCGTGGCAGTCGTTACGGGTATCTTGAGTGACCCACCAGGAGGCGTTGAGCTTGACCGTAAACTCTCGGGATTCCGATTCTGGAATGTGGAGGACTTGGAACTCGCCGCCGCCAAACCGATCCCGAAACGGAGGGAACCATGAGCGACGACCGTTGTCCTGAACACGACTGCGACATCGCGGCGTGCTTTGAGGAGCATATTCTTGAGGATGCGGTACTCGAAAGTGCCGAACTGGAGCGTATGGGAGAGGACCCTAAATTCAGGGAATTGGAAGAGGCTCTCCGACTTCGCCAAGGGAGAAAGAAATGAGCGACACGGCGTTTGAGAAGGCGTGGAGAACCAGTCCGTGGTTTGGCAACGCCCATGAAGGGACGGTAGCTTGGTCTTTCTGGCAAGCGGCTAGCTTGAACCAGGCGGTGCAAGCCGAAGCCCACCTGCACGAGCCGCAGACGGCGGAGACCTGCCAGCATAAGCCGCCGCATCCGATAGGCTGTCTTGTTCTTAAAGAGCCAGACGGCCCTGTTGGGTCAATCCACGTCTTTGCTGAGGATGAAGAGTTTATCTGCTTGGCCTGCGAAGCCGAGAAGCAGGCCCGCGATGCCGCACGGCTAGCGTTTGAAACTCTGGCGGAGGAACGCGATCACCTCAAGGCCGAGCGCGATACAGCGAGCGGACGGGGAAACAACTTCCGTGAACGGTATTGGCTGCTAGAGCAGACGCACGAACAGGATGTGAGGCGGTTGGTAGCTGAACGCGATGCCCAAACCTCGGCTCTGCGAAATTCCGTCGAGCAGGCCGCCATCGAACTGATAGCTGTAAAGGTCGAGCGCGAGCGACATATCGAAGCGGCGGCCCACAAGGAACTCGACTGGTTTGCCGAGAAACGCCGGGCGGATTTGCTGGAGGCGAAGTGCGCGGAGATGGCATCAGTTCTTCGGAGGACTCGCCACCGTCTGCTTGTGATGGTAGAGGCGGACGGCGAAGATGCTTTGTACGCAGATGAAATTAAGGCCGTTGATGCCACCCTTAAGGACAACCCCGGCCAACTGCTGCTCGACCGGCTGCGTCGGGCGGAAGAAACATGCGCTGCGGTCTACCAATGGGCGGGCGCAAACGAGTTTCCAGTTGAACTACTTGATAACCTTTCCATAGTCGCGGAAGGCAGCGAGGCTGAAGAATCACCAGACTGCCCGTATCACAAGGAATTGCCCGTCGCCGTTGACTTGAAGGCCGATCTGCTCGAACGGCTAAAGGGCACAGAAGAATGCCGAGACCACTACATGAATCTGCTAGCCGAAGAGGTGAATCTGAGTAACAGCCTTCAAGAGCGGCTGGAGAAGCTGGAGCTAATTTACCACGAGGCGCACTTTGTAAAAGAGCCACACCTAAGTCTATTGATGGCGCTGAAAGCTGGTTCCAAGTGTACTATTTGCAGCAACGAGGCCCTTGCCGCCTGCGAGCCGAAGGAGAGGGAATGAAGCGTCGAGTTCCCTTTTTCGCCAAGTGTCGAATCTGCGGTAAGCGGCGTTGGCTCTGTACGATCTGTGGAGGCGTCTGTAAAGCGTGCCATGCGGTTGGGATGCTCAAGGAGGTGAAGTCGTGAGTCTGCGAGATGAACTAGAACTCGAACTCTGCACATTGAGCAATGATGTGGGGACTATTCTTTCGGTATGCCAAGCCGCGCAAATAGTGGACTGGCTCGAACAGAAGCTCACCGAGGCCCAGGCGGAGACGGTCGAGCGGTGCGCCAACAGGGTAGATGCATACAGGGGGGTAGCGCAGAAACAGACAGCGTGGACTTGGGGTGAAGTCAACAATCTTTTGGTAGACCTCCGGGAACAGGTTCGCGCCCTCTCGCCCGATCCGCACGCGAGAGAGCGCTGGGAGCGAACGGCGTACATCGAGGGAGTGAAAAGCGTTTACGTCCAACACGACCATGCCATTGCTGGAGTCTGTGGTGCTGCTTGCCCCCTGAAACTCAGAGATTTGCGTGTCGCTGAACTTGAGCGCCAACTCGGCACGCTGTCTGCGGTCACTCTGTAAGGGAATCAAGCAGTAAGTAGCCCACCAGCCCCGCGGCGGCGAGCAAAAGCCAACCCTGCCAGGAAACGCTTGGCTGAGTGACCGCAGCCTCGGAGCCCGGCGCCGGCGCCTCGGCGGGATACAGCGAAGCCAGCCGCCCCAAGATCGAGTTCACATAATTCCGCGTTTCAGACGCCGCATGCCTCAGCCAGTCCGTGCCCCATTGAGCTACAGCCCCCGCGACACGTTCCGGGCCCCAGTTGTAGGCCGCCAAGGCTTCCGCGATGTCGCCAAAGCGGATGAGCTGCTGTTTGAGATAGCGGATGCCGCCCAGGATGTTTTGGGTGATGTCGTAGGGATTGACGCCCAGGGCCGCCGCCGTCGCCGGCATCAACTGCATCACGCCGATCGCGCCAGCTCGAGAAACGGCCGCAGGATTCAGGTTGGACTCTTGCACGGCGACTTCGAGCGCCAAGCGGGGATCGACGCCTTGTTGCTGCGCGGTTTGGAGGACGAGATCGGCGACGCTAGCCACAGCCCACGCTACCCGGCTTTCTTGACGACTTCCTCTTCCTCAGCTTCTTCCTCAACGGTGGGCAATTGGTCATCGGGGACTTGCTCGAGGCTTTCCTGCACGCGGTCCTCGTCGATCGCCTCGCCCAAGGACTCGTCTTCTTCCGCGTGCTCGTCGTAATTCTCTCGAGCTTCCTTCTCGGTATCTCCCCAGAAGGTGTGCGTCACATAGATCTCGCCGTCCGGGTCAATCACATCTACAGAAAGCGCGTAAGCCATGATTCAACTCCCTTGCCGGTAGAAATGAAAGGCGCCGATGTCCGTGACATGCTGCATAGCAGCGTCTCCAGCCCAGGCAGGTGGCGTGGCATCCAAGCTGCGGTCAAAATAGTGGGTAGCGCCCTGAGTGGGGTCGGTTCCCTGCCCCACCTGGACCGCTGCGGCCACTTCGAGACATGCCTGCCAAGCCGTGTCGCGTTCGTCAGGCCATTTTAGC